>Ga0214544_1009962_pt1 | contig 14416 bp, 8 predicted proteins | sample CNSS3metaG_FD_160074 | JGI IMG/M metagenome (GOLD analysis project Ga0214544, IMG submission 160074) | Root nodule microbial communities from cowpea collected in UCLA plant growth center, Los Angeles, California, USA - CNSS3 | ecosystem: Host-associated > Plants > Roots > Nodule | place: USA...
TATATATATTATACTCAATTCAAAACTATTTTATAGAATATGTATTTTGGGATATTTTCAAATTATACCATATAAAATTCCTGTTTCAAATTATACATTAAGATCTTCTCAATTGCACAGTCTATAATAAATAATAAATTCTAAACATATAATGAGAACGACACATTAATATTTTTTATTCTGTGATACTACAAGAAAATAGTACAAAGAAATAACCTCAATAGTTTAATGCATTACACTATCTAAATAAATCAGTTTTTCCCAATTTTAATTAAATTGTGTTTTATGTATAAAGTAATTTTTAAAAGTTCTCCTATACAAGTTTTTTTAAAAGATGTTTCTTAACTTGTAGAAAGATTGTTTCATATTCTTCTAGAAATGCTTACGATATAATTTAGCCCATTGACATGATGAGTCATGAAAATACTGCTTGAACCTTTATAAAAAATTTGAACCGAAACAAACTGGTAGGGAAGAATGTCATATCGCAACCTAAATCGCGACGGGACGACGAACTAAAAATAAATTGATTTGGAAAAAGAGATTAGAAGTCGCCACCATAGTTTATCTTGGAAAACTATGGAAAACCATAAAAATAAAATAAAGTCTGCGAAAACCAAATTTAGGGTTTGAGAGTCGGTTACGCGTAGGGAAGGTATTAGCACCCTACAGTGCCCGTCCAAACGCGGTACCTTTAATTAAATTTGCAAAAAAGATGTGTTTATTTTAAAATATTTATTTTTCCCATAAATAAGAAAATATTGAACAAAATATATTTTTGAGTAAAGAGGACCCGAAAATGATTAACCTTGGTCCTACGTATTCTCATTAAAATGAAAAATCAGGGCTACATAGTTTTTCATAAAACTATTTAAAAAACAATTTGGAAAAACCTTTTAATTTTTGGGAAGTGAAGCTGACAAGGACTTGCCCTGCTCCTACGTATCTCCATTCACAATGGAGATCAAGGATCACGTAGTTCTTGCTAAAACTTGATTAGATTATTTAATTTTTAAAGTTGTCCTTTGACATTTTTGAAATTAAGTGTCATGCGACACGTGCGGTCGGTTGACACCCAAAAACATTTTTATTATTTTGTATTTTTTTGAAAAAGAGTGTCGTGTGACGCGAACGATCAATTAGACACCAAAATATTTATATGATTTTTTATATTAGTATCGTTCGACGCAGACGGTCGATTAGACACCAAAATTATTTTATAATTTTTGTATTAAAAAAGAAGTGTCGTGCGACGCGAACGGTCGATTAGACACTAAAATTATTTTTATAATTTTTATTTAAAAAAGAAGTGTCGTGCGACGTGAACGGTCGATTAGACACTAAAAGAAAAAATAAAGAAAATAATTTTAATTTTTCTATTTATTCTTTTTTTATCATTTTTTAAAACTACTTTAATTTTTATTTCAATTTAAAATATTTTTATTACTATAGAAAATGATGTGATTGAAATGTGAGATTTAATTAAAAAAAGGTAAAATTGGAAAATAGAAAATGGAAGTGCATAAGCAAGTATGTGGGTGCAATGGGAAAAAACTACACATATGGAAACGGGATGCATAAAGGGAAAATGCGTGGTGCATAAAGTAATCCTAGCCTAGAAAAGGAAATTAAAGGAGTGGAGTGTATGCTTAGTGAAAAAGCAAGTACATAAGGTAAAATAAAACTTAAGGGGTGTGAGATTATTACATTCGGTAGTGCATGAAGTAAATAAATAACCAAAATCCAAATTAAATGCAAGGGTGCATGAATTAAATTATAGAGGTGTGTGAAGAAAAGTGAATATGCTAAACTTAATTAAAAAAGCAGGGGTGCGTGAGTTAATCAGGGAGGTGTGTGAAGAAAGGTGAATCTGCTAAACTTAATTAAGAAAAGTAGGAGTGCGTGAGTTAATTATGGAGGTGCATGAAGAAAAGTGAAATCTGCTAAAATAACCCTAATGCACAATTACTTCATGTTCTTTAAAACAGCAACGTAAAAGAAACGTCCCCAACTTCATCTTCTACCTCACGCTGCCACCAACCACAGACGCTACACTCAATGCCAGAGTCGCCGGCGACGACGTCAATCGGCATCAAAAGCCTTGTCGCCGTCATCGAAGTTCTCTGTTCCATCTTTCTCCCACCATCGCGCCTCCATTGAAAGCCTTGTCGCTGTCGCCATTCACACTGCTGCAACGTTCGAACGATGTTGCCATCTCCTACGAACGCCATCCCTCTTCTCCTCCATGCTATGATTACGTTTTCAAGATCAAACCCGAAAGGTTTCTTCTCCGATCCTCTTCACGGGGCCAACCCGAACCAAACACCACATGGTTTCAGCCACCCAAAACCATTTGCCGTAAACAGCCACCATCAGAACGTGCCACCGTGACCCTTTTTCACTTTCAAACCCCTTCCTTTCCAGTTTAAATTTTGTTTTGATTGTGGTTTATTAACTTTAATGTTTGAGATGAAAATATTTTGTTCCTTCTATATGCATTTCATACTATTAATATGCTACCAAACTAAACAGAACAGAGCAAAATTGGTATAACCTTATATGTGGGTAGATCTTTTTTCGTTCCTTGTGCTTTTTTCTTGAATTATCCTTCACACTGAATTGAATGTCTCTTTGTATTCCTTTTCTGGGTTATGACTCTCACACGCTTGAGTATTCTCTTTTTCAGAATGAATCTGTAATCCCCCAAATTTGATGTCCCCAAGTAGATTAAAAGATGCTCTGAGCGCCAGTTAGAGGAAGTTGACAGCAGTGGTCGGAGGAAGTTGAGGGAAGTTGAGATCATGAGTAACTGATGTTTCAAAAACTGTTTTTGTAATTTTTAATTTTTAATTTTTGAATTTAATTAATAAATAAAATAAAATAAAACGTAAAGTAATTAATAAATAATTTTTGAACTTTTTAATTTTTTAATTTTTAATTTTTAATTTCTAATTTTAATTTCTGATTTTTTATTTTAATTAAACAAAACGAAAAATAATTAATAATAATTTTTTTAATGTAAAAAAAATAAAAACCTTATTTTACTTAAAAAACATAAATTTAAAGAAAGACAATTTATTTTTAATTTTTTAATTAACACTTATTTTTTGTTTTTTCCAAACATTTTTATTCACCCGGACGAACGAGATTGGATATTGACAGAGTGCAAATCCACTCAATCTCTACAAGAAAATAGTACAAAGAAATAATATCAATACCCTACAAGAAAGTTCCGTACTAGCGAGAAAATAATCTGTAGCTAATCCTTGCAAAACGATTTAGTGAAAAATTAGCGAGGAAATAGCGAAGACATTATATCGTAGCTAAAATATAGGTAGCTAAGTAACTAGAGAATCACTTTGTCGCTAATCCCTAACAAACTAATTGTAGCTAATCCCTAAGAAAATTAATTGTAGCTAATACATAACTAATTCCTAGCAAACAGATTGTAGCTAACCCCTAGCAAATAGATTGTAGCTAATACCTAGCTAATCCCTAGTAAATTGGTTGTAGCTATTCCCTAACCAATCCCTAGCAAAATTATCCCTAGCTAATCCCTCGCCAATTGAATAATTTATCTCTAGCTAATCCCTAGTAAAATTGTAGCAAATTGCATCAGTCCAAAATATTCCATGCTTTTTACTTGTACCTTATGAAATGCATTTTAATATAAATATAACATTTAGTAATAAATCTTGCAAAACATTTTATATGAAACATGTCAAATATTATCACATTCAAAATAATAAAAGTAATGAACATAATGACAGTAGTCTTCACAATTGTCAACATACATCATTAAGTTTAAAAACAAAACAAAACATCATCATCTTCATATTTTGTTCTCGCCATGTTTCTTGATAGACGGTGGCGATGATATCTTTAATACATGAAATATTTGTGTCTTGAAAAACTCCATCTGTGTTTGCATTTGTGTATGCATTTGTTGTTGTAAATTTTGTTTGCATTTCTACTTGTGTTTACACTTGTGCTTGCATTTGTGTTTGAATTTGTGCTTGGAATTGTGCTTGAAATTGTGCATGCATATCTGCTTGTGCTTTCAACTGAGCTTGCACCTGTTGTGCATGTAACTGTGTCTACATCTGTTGTTGCATTTGGGACATTTGTGTAGCTATTGCAGTGATTTCTTCTATTGGAGATGCATGATTTGGATTTGTGGAAGGACCTACAACTGATGAAGATGAACCATTCACACTAATGATGGCTAGTTCCAAGCTACGACCAATACCGTGAATTCTACCTTTCTTATTTTCACCTCCCATTTTCATCCATACTTCATAATCAACTTTAGGATGCTTTGATACATCTTCTCCATATTTTTTTACCATAACACTTTCATATGATTCCTGTATGCAGTAAATCAATCATTTTGTAATATAAGATTAAATAATTAAATAAATTATTTTACATGTATAGATACAATGAAATTTTTTGCTTTTTTGGAGACATATTGACCATCTTTTCTTTTATGAACTTTCTTGTATAGTTCACCATAAGAAACAGACCCATTACACTTCGCCTTCTGTAAAATAATATGTAATTCTACAAAATGAATACTATCAAAATCCAAATGTATATCAAAATTTATAGTATGTTTATGTATATGATTGATGCACTAATGATATCCACAAAATCTATATAATATATAAGTATTATTAGAAAGTCGTAGATATTACTAAAAAATGAGAAAATGAATACCATCTTTTTCAAGTATTGTCTAAAGCTTATTGACCCTCCAGTGTGAACCATAGCCTATGGCTTGGCAACCCTATTGTTTTTACCAGCAATAGATTTCTTTTTCCAGTCTTATGTCATTCATATGTCAATTAAAGTGTCTCGCATCTTAGTCCTTGTTCATCTTGGCCCAAAACCTTTTAAGTCTTATATATTATCTTAGTTTTCTCTTTCTCTTGCCTTTTTTCTTACCTTAGCTAAAGAGTCAGAATAGCGATCCATGCATGTTAAATTCGAAACCTTTCTTGTCATGCTACAGTCATAATCTGATGCAAATCGGTACTTATTCTACGCCAATACAAATTTATCAAAATTAATGATAAGTAAATGTAATGTAAAGATAAAAGATATATCAGCACAATAAGTTTTCCATTTTTCAGCTGGATTAGGCATTCTCATCAATACTTCAGATATTATATCTCAAGTCATAGAATCGGGAACAAACATGCTCCTACATGTTCAAATAATCATTTTACAAACAAAAAATTAGCAACATTGAATTGAATGTTTGATTGGATGTACTTAGGGTCTGCTAACTTTTTGTCCAGGTATGACAAGTCTCCTATCAACTTCATTATGAATATACACTTGAAGGATTTTGAGTAGGTAAGTCATTAGATGTTGGATCGACATTTGATTGACACCACCAAACATTAAAGTGGTAGGTGGTGATTGATTACCATCAATTGAAATAGCACCTAAAAAAACATATTGAAACAAAGAGATTGATGTATATTATATTATATTACAATAAATTAAGATTTAAAAATTAAAAAGTTATTCAACAATTATAATCCGTGATTGCAAAATAGATTCTAGTTCTGGAGGACCAATAGGACACCGAATAGGTTGAAGTTGATTTAGGGTACGACTACCTTGATTTCTACCTCTTTCTTGAATAATCATTGCAGTTCTTGCCATAGAAATATAATTATGATATAATAATCATAGTGTTTCATTGATTAATTTCATATCATCGATGTCCAGTGACCTAAGTCTAAGCAGAGTTTCATTGATTTAGACAAATAAATCAAATTGCTAAGTGTTTTACTTGAGAGCAAAGGTGTTATATTTTATGTACGAAATGCAAATTTTCTCAATTTCTATGTGTAAAGTAGTTTTAGTCCCACAATATTGAGACAAAAGCTAAAACTTTTGAAATGAAAATTTATATATATTAAAATATACATTTATCTTATGTATAATGCATCACCTAAACTATTACTTAAAGAAATTTTCTGAACTAAATCAATTACTGTGGTTAGAGTAAATGTTTGAACAAAGTTGGTGGATGGATAGTAAGAAAGGGGTGACATTAAAAAAAATATGAAACTAGCAGGTGAAGGGAAATGATGAGGATGAAACTAGGTTCTGCTTACTGCAATTATTAATCAAAATGATCGAGCGAGGATTTCTCGCCTCTTATATCACACTCCGAAAAACAAAATGACGCCAGAATGATGTAAACGTGCACTAGTATTAGAGGGAAGGTAATTTGAAACAAGGGTTAGAACACAGACCAAATAATTGAGTTATATGCATCCATAAAAAAAGACTCTCTCTTTCTCGAAACAGATAAAGCATGGAAAATGTAGTTTCTATTTGTTACACACTTATACAGTGTAATATATTTATTAGTTTTAGAGTACAAGCATGTGATGATATAGGAGATTCATCATATGTGAGTGCATACCTAATAAAAGAGAATATAATGTGGGTAAGAGCCTTCCAATTGGGACACCAAATATATATATAAACACACATATGTACCAATTGGGACACCAAATAATTAAGCCGTCCAAGAAAAGATACGTCATGTCATGTGCTTCACATAAATCTTGACTTATTTTATGTTAACTAACTGGGTTGTATTTCGGTTGTATTTGATTTGTGATGTGTTGATTTGTATTTAAATTGTTTTTGTAATGAAATTGCTTTAAAACTGATGTGCTCAGTGTACGGTAAATTTCCTCTGCACTATGCATTGAGAGGTTTTGTGTTGTACTAAGAAAGGAAGTGATTACTGTGAAAATTAATGGCTAAAGTTCAGATGAATATAAATTCAAAAGAGAATTTTCTTTAGTCTTTGCATTATGATGTGTGTTAATTGTATTTAAAATGGTTTAAGATCAAGTTCCTGTATGAACAAGAATTAAATAAGTTTGCATACTAAAGTTTTTTGCTAGTTCTAGATCACATTCTAAGTTATAATGCAGAAATAAAAAAATTTGTAACTTGTTACGTCAATTAGAGGGAGTTGTTGTGACATTGAATGAGAGAAGAAATCTTAACTAAGCTAAAGAAGTTGAAGAATATTAGAATTTTATACTTTAAGGATAAGCAAAGCCAACTCCAATTAAATTATTGGAAGTATATATATATATTTATGGAGCTTCGTGGAGTCAATGTTGTTTCTTAAGCTGCAAATTATGGAATCATTTAATTTAAAAACAATAATGAGTTGGAAAATAGAGTTACGTGACAATCTCTTATAAATTTTATTATATACGTAAGAAAAAAAATTTATGTTAGAGTTAAAAACAAAAGTGTGACTTCAAGTCTTACTCATAAAAAACACATGCAAATATCAGTAAATATGTGAAAAATAATAATTATCTAAATCTTACTTATATTAGTGATGCTTGGCCAAATATTAAAAGATTATTTTAGATATTTTAGTTCAAATTTCACTTTAATAGTTCAAGGCCTCTCTACATCATATCCTTCTTCTGTCCTCACTCTGCAGTGTTAATTTCTTACAATTTAAGAAAATTTTCAAGAAACTGTTTCTTAAGATAAACAACTTAGAAGTTAAAATTAAAATTACTTCATATTAGAAAGTTTGCAACATAAGAACCGAGTATTATTAAGAATTCAAGTATGAATCTAAGTCTCACATTGACTAAAAATGAAAAAGTAGAACATTATATAAAAGTAAATACCCATAAATCTATTTTCTTATATGATTGAATTCATGTCTCATTTAGTTGACTATAGTAAACGTACGTAAATACAGTTTATCTATATTATTTCTAAAACATTTTATCTTCTTTTCTATATTGTATTTTATCAAGAGTTAATTTTTACGTCTTATTATTGTCTTTTCTATTTTTAATCTCCATAACAGAACTATTATTACAACTGCACTTGTGTATGTGAAAATTTCAAATATAATATATTATAAAATGGATGATTGAAATCATCTGAGAGTGAACAACTGAATATTAATCATTCACTGGTTCCTGCTACTTTTTCTTGTTGTATTTAAAAACTGAATGTTTTTATTACATTTCATGTTTATGGGAAGCACAGCAACAAGTAGTGTCACCCATTGAATCTCCAAAAATAGACAAATTAATCATCCCATTATATTATGGTAATGTAAAGGGTAGTTCTGAATCATTTTCTTAGCTTCAAGACATTAACCGAGTGTTCGCATGATTTGATTATCAATATCAGTTGTGTAGACGGATTGTGAGAAGATTTAATATTTTTTTTAAAGACATACGCATATTTGCAACTATAGATTTAAAAGTTTTCATTCAAAACTCACATCTTTGATTCAAAGAAGATTTGGGAAAATAAATGAAAATTTTACGTGTCCTTATTAAATAAAATAGTAATATGTATAATAATAATATTGATAATAAATAAATAATATTATATATAATAATTAATAATAATAATATATATATACAACAATCATTATTAATGATATATGTATATAATAATTAATAAATATATATATATATATATATATATATAATATTAATATATTAAACTATATATATATATAATTAAATAATAATAAATAATCTATATAATATTCAAATATTACAACAAATAATAAAAGTAATGTGTATATATATAATAATTAATAATAATAAGATTAATTATTAATTATAATTTCAAATAAGAATAATTATTATAAAAATAATAATAATTTAATATAACTTATCTTTCTATTAATTATTTTATTAAAATTTATTAAATAATAATTTTCAAACTTAATACTTTTATCTAATAAAAAATTATTTCATATATTTTTATTATCTAAGATATTTTAATAATCTTCAAATACTCTCTGTCACTACAAAAATTCTATAAATTAGCTACCGGAGTGTCCGTAAAAATGGGACGCTAATAAGCGTCCATTAAACCAACTGTAGTATGATAGAAAATAAATAAAGAATCTAAAGTCAGTGAAATGGACACTAAACCGACGCTAAGAACATGAAAGATAAAATCAAATTGCTAAACTAATATTATGAATTAAATAATGATAATGAACGTCTGCGTAATAGAAGCTTAACCGAAGCAAATTAATTATAAACGTTAAAAAAAATTCAAAATACTTTTGCTAGTACCTAATATATGCAAATAAATAACTTTTCATTAAAAAAAATTGACGTGTCCAAAATTTATTTTCCTCCTTCCCTGTATGCACCTTTTCTATCTTTCTCACACTATCTCCCTATCCTTCATTTAAGAAAATGAACAAGGTATCTTTGATGCGTGGACATAGTGATTTTGCATCGGCCTCCATTTTAAATAAAAGGCTCTCCCTCTCTCCGACTGTTGAAGTACTTAGTAAGTTTAACTTTCTTATTCAATTGCTGTTTTTTTGTTTTATTCAGCGCCCAGTTGTAATACAAACAGATGGAAGATACAATGACTGTCAGTGATATAATTGTTTTTATTAAGCTTTTCACAATCGTCGGTCAAACCGACGCTTTACAGGGTTTTATATTTAAATATTAAATTAAAAGCGAGGGTTGAGCCCACGCTAGTTTCGACGCAAGATAAAGCTGTCAGGAAGTTAAAGAGTCCTTGTTTAAGTGAGTGGGGCCGTTGCTGGTTTGAGTCCACTCTCACAACGCACGCAAAATCTCGAAAGCTTTCTTATGTGAGGCGTGCCCTAAAAATGGACTCATTTGCGTCCGTTTTCTTCACTTGAATGGGTTTAAATGTAATGCTATTCACATGTTTTCTTGTACTTTATTAAAGATTTTTATAATCTATCGTATCATTCAAACTTGTTATTAATTTTTATAAAATTCATTTCCAAATTCACTTATTTTATCATTTAAATTTATTTAAAAAAATATATATTTATCCACTTAAATTTACATTAGAGACTAATTTTAGAATGATAAGTAACAAATACATGTTATAAACAAATTTAGATTTAAATTTATAAATTAATTATAATTTTTATATATAAAAATTATTTTAAATATTAATAATTTTTATTTATAAAATAATATTATTATGATTAATATAGTGACTAATTATTTTAATTTTTAAACTGATTATTATTTAAAGAAATTATAGCTTGAAAAAAAAAGAACCAAGATCATGGGTTGAGAAGCAAAAGAGTAGAAAGACAAAAAATGATTTATAGTTAGGACATGGTGGATAACGAGAGCATGTGGATAACGAGAGCGCGGCCAAATTGGGTAATCTGGTCCGGTTTAATTCGGCTTGACCCACCACGTGTTGATGATTTAGTGAACCAACCCAATCTGACTCACTTTTTAGCGAACCAAAAAAATTTGAACACGGCTTGTCCCACCACGGGTTGGTGGGTTAAACGGGTTAACTCATAGGTTCACTTAATTAAAAAAAAATACAATTTTTTTTCAATCAAAACTAAATTATAATTCTAATGAAAATCTAAATAAACTTTAATGCAAACAAAATATAAACCAAAATATAAAAGAATACAAATTATTTATGTGTTGACTACAAAAAATAATCTAACATGACCCAAATGTAAAGTCCAACTTAATAAAAAACACTTATATGGCCTATTTATCTGCGGGTTGGTGAGTCAACCCGGCTCACTATGGGTTCAACTCGAGTAAGCCGGGTTCTAGATGAGTCGGGTCAAAAATCAACCCGAATTGAAATTTGTAAAAATAATTTAATTCAACCCGAACCCGTAATTAGCCAAATTAACTTGCAAGTTTCAACCCATTTTTACAGCTCTAACAACTGAAGTTTTTTAAGTATACTTATACTTATAACTAAAGCAACTATATTTGAATACATAGATCCATTTTATTAGGATCTAGATATTAAAAATTAAGTCCACCCTTAATATATTAAAAAAATCAAGTCCACCTTTAATATTTTATTCGTGGTTTTGTTTGAACTATTTTTCGTGACTTAATGAGAAAATAAATGAGACTTAAAGTATATATATAATTATGTGGCAGAAACAACTAAGGTTATTAAGAAAATGTGGAGGTTGAAGATAGCAGATGGAGGGAAGAGTCCATACATATTCAGCACAAACAACTTTGTTGGAAGACAAATATGGGAGTTTGATTCTGAAGCAAGAAGTGATGAAGAACGAGCCCAGGTTGAAGAAGCTCGTCTACATTTCCATCAAAATCGCTTTCAGCGCAAGGCATGTGGTGATCGACTTTGGCGATTTCAGGTACTTTCTTTCTTAACTTCAACAAAACCTCACTGTTCAGATGCATTAACCATCATTCATATGACTTCTAAGATGCATAAATAATATAAAACTTTATGTTCCATTTATGTACAGGTTCTGAGGGAAAAAGAATTCAAACAAAGAATAAGAAAAGTGAAGATAGAAGAAGATGAGGAAATTACATGGGAGAAGGCTACTCAGACCATAAAGAGAGCCTCCCATTACCTCTCAGCACTGCAAACTAGTGATGGCCATTGGCCTGCTCACGTTGGGGGTTCTCACTTTTTCACTCCCATCATGGTAAATTCAACTTATTTAAAATGTTCTTTATTTTAAAAAATTATCTTAAATTGGTTATTAAGATTAAGTCCGCACTGATTTAAAATGTTCCGGACATTAAATCCGTAAGTTTATATTTTATCTAAACTCGCATTTAAAAAGAAAAAAAAAATAAATGAATAATTTTGTGACAATATTAAAAAATATATATGTAAAGTCATTTGATGACTATTTTCAATTCGTTCATATGTAACTACGGATTGACCATTTTGTAAATTGTAATTAAAGGGTGAAGAAGACACTTTTAACTTGATTTAACTAATTCAATAATAAATAAAAAAAATCATTAAACTCACATTGATGTTAAAGTTGATAACACTATAATAATTTGAAAATAACATTATGTTGGTCAACTTCAATTTTATCCATACCACTTTAAATTTATTATCATCGAATTCAATAACATGTTTATGTAAAATGACCTTATTCATGATTTGCTCAGTCTTTTCCAGGATTTATTATATGACTCATTGTTTTAAATATTTACTTAATATATTTTTTATTTTAACTAGTTTTTAGGATATATATATATATATATATATATATATATATATATATATTATATAAATAAAATAAGGGTTAAATATGTTTTTAGTCCCTCAAGTTTAAGTGAATTTTTGAATTAGTCCTTTTTTCAAAACTTTATTTGATATTTTAAACGTATTTTATAATAATATTTGAATTATTCCTTTCTATCATATGTCTTATATTTTATAATCATACAACTTATCAATACCTATAATATTGTAATTATATAATTTATAATATTTCATATTATAATTATATTACTCTTCAAATTTCATAACTTCACAATCTAATTAAATTTATATCGACCTCTGTATCAATATACTAATGTAAACGAAAATTTGCATCAAGCTCCCCGTATCAATATGCAGATTATGCAGATTTAAACGAATATGTATACGTTTTATTGATTTTTTCGATCTCTTGGTCTAACAAATTGAAATTCACAAAATTCTATATATAATATTACTTTTGTATTTGCCTCAAACATCGCAGATCATCCCCATCTACAGTACAGGACATCTTGATTCCGTAATTTCGGAAGAACATCGTAAGGAAATTCTCCGTTACCTGTATAATCATCAGGTACACTTGTTCAACTTCCATATACCAAATTTAACTTCATGTTGAAGAAATAAAACAACACATACTATTTTTGACCTTTTGCCTTTCGATTTGTTAAAATGATTATATCTTTAAATTATACATAACTCATGAAATTTGAAAGTTCGTTCTTAATATATACGAATTTTGGTAACCATGGGAAGAATGAAGATGGAGGGTGGGGATTACACATAGAGGGTGGAAGCACGATGTATTGTACGGCACTGAATTACGTAACATTGAGAATTCTTGGAGAAGGAGCGAATGGAGGTGATAAGAACGCTTGCGCTAAGGCCAGAAAGTGGATTCATGATCATGGTACCATTACACTTATGCCTTCATGGGGAAAGTTTTGGCTTTCGGTATGCATGCTTTCCTATTCTTTCAACACACAAATCAACAAATGTAAGTTTTTCTGTTTAATTCAAAAAATGTTATTGTTGCAGGTTCTTGGTATTGTTGATTGGAGTGGATGCAACCCATTGCCCCCTGAATTTTGGATACTCCCTACTTTTCTCCCCATGCATCCTGGTTAAATATTTCATTTTTCTTTTTCAACTATTTAAGAAATATGACTACTTAAATCAATATTAAAACGAGTATTATTGTATCTTATTATCACCTTAATTAAATAATGCAGCTAAAATGTGGTATTTTTGTCGGCACGTATACATGCCCATGTCATATATATACGGAAAAAGATTCGTGTGTCCAGTCACACCACTGATCACAAGTTTGAGAGAAGAACTCTTTACTGAACCTTATGATGAAAGTACGTGGAAGAAAGCACGGCACAAATGTGCAAAGGTTAAAAATATTCATAGCCTTTGATTATATTGTAAAAAGCGTACGTAATTAATTCAAGAAAAAAAATGATTTTAAAATTATGAAAGAAAATACATCAACACATAATGTGAGTGTGTGACAAAAAGGATGTTATGTTGTTTTACATACATGACAGGAAGATCTGTATTATCCGCATCACTGGATACAAGATCTAATATGGGACACTGCTTATTTTTTGACTGAACCACTTCTCACACGCTGGCCTTTCAATAAGATCAGAGAAAAGGCACTCGAAGTTGCAATAAAAGGTATTCGCTACGAAGATGAAAGTACTCGATACATACAAGGTGGGTGTATCGACAAGGTAATCATCATAATTTGAAAGCATGTATATTATTTATAGTATGCACCAATCGAAATTTTTAGTTGTGGTCACTTCATGTTTTTGTTTGGTAGTCTGCATCGTTGCTTGCTTGTTGGGTAGACGATCCAAATGGAGATTCCTTTAAGAAGCATCTTGCAAGGGTTCCAGATTATTTATGGCTTTCAGAAGATGGAATGTGTGTACAGGTATAAATACAACTCAATTAATATCATCTTTCTTTTTTAATCACTAATAAGAGGATAACCATGAAGATGATAACTTAATTAATGCAATTGTCTATTTATAATGTAGGGAATTAATTCGCAATCATGGGATGCTGGTTTCATGGTTCAAGCTCTTCTCGCTACTGGTCTAATTGGTGATCTTGGTCCCACACTTGAAAAAGCACATGATTTTATAAAGAAATCTCAGGTGAGTATATCATTAAATTAAGATTTGACTTCTTAAATATATACAAAAGAACTCTTACCTGAACTAATTTCTACAAAATATATAATTCATCTGACATATTATTTTGGATGGATAATTATTATTCTCATAATTATAAGCAACTAGGAATTATAAGATTGATTTAGTGA
>Ga0214544_1009967_pt1 | contig 14410 bp, 7 predicted proteins | sample CNSS3metaG_FD_160074 | JGI IMG/M metagenome (GOLD analysis project Ga0214544, IMG submission 160074) | Root nodule microbial communities from cowpea collected in UCLA plant growth center, Los Angeles, California, USA - CNSS3 | ecosystem: Host-associated > Plants > Roots > Nodule | place: USA...
AAATAGCATAACATTCATACAAATAATAAATTTGGTCTGAAATTGAGAGAAACATTATAAATATTAGTACTTAATTTTGTAAAAATATTTATACTTAATTATTTTTAATCTTATAAAAAATGGATTACAAAAATATTTTAATTATTAAAAAAAAATTGGGACAAAATTGAATCAGATACACATACTTAGGTACTAAATTGAAACAAAAAGACATATGTGGGGACTAAATCGAAATCAACACAATGACATCTAATAGTGACATTGACACGTGGCATTACAATGTCACGTGGCACTGACAATGCCACGTGTCACACACAGGGACTTGACACGTGGCATTTTTAATTTTTAAAAAAAAAATTAATTTTTTTTTTAAAAAAAATCAAAAAAACCACAGATTGACACGTGGCACGTTGACTAACGACGTTAGTCAACTCTGTCTGAAAGGGACCTAATTGAAGCAATTTTCAAAAGTTGGGATGCAATTAACACTTTTTTAAAAGCGGGTACCAATTTGACACACTAGTACCAAACCGAGTACATTACGATTAATTAAACCAAGAAGAAACTAAGGCCAATCACTTATAAAAGACATGGAAATTGGTCAACAGATTTAAAATGCAATAATGTGAAATATCCATTTTTCCCCTTTGATTTTGGACAAGGAAATTTTCCAAAACAAAAAAAAAAAAACAGAAAGGGTTGAAAATAGCGAAAAACAGCCTTATATTATTTGTTTTTTTCTCTCTTAGGTTTCTCCTCCTTAAAAATTGAAAGTCATAACTCAACTACGAATTTGTAAAGGCTATTACTGTTTGTCAAATGGAACGCTGGATTCCCATGAAAATTAACGAGAGTCCAGAAGAGTGTAACCAAGCAACAGAATTTCTCTTTAATAATAAAAAGCACTGATGATATTTTTCATCTTATAATTCTAATTAAAATTGAGAATATTATAATTTCGAGCATTAAATTATTTTATATAGGGTCCCGGCGACTTAGTCAAGACAATAAAGAGAGGGACGTGTGTGAAACTTTTAATTGTGTTATAATATTCATTTCTTTTTTTGTTTTTAGAATGTAAGGAAAGGAAACAAATGCAAATAAAATAAAAGAAAAAGAAAAGTTACAATCTTAAGAAGTATTTTTTGTTTGTTACTTCATATATATTAGAAACCAAGAGAAAAAAAACAACAACAACTAAAGTAGAGTAACTAAATTTACTGTTAATTATTTTGGATGATATATTATTATTTTTTTATTCAATAGTTTCATATCGAGACTAAAAATAAATTAAATACACATTTTTTTCTTTAATAGTCTAAGATGATTTTTAGAGAACTGTGACGGAGTTATAAATGAACACCAAGAATCCTTTGATGCGATAATTATCCTAATAATATTATTTTAATGGATTTGAAGTCAGAACATTTACCTAGTTTGTGTAGAATGAAAATAAATTTACAAAGAGAAACATTTGTTTTCTAAGAGAATTGAAAAAGTGGTTTCAAAGATAAACCTCGTAGATCTTGACTGGAGACTTGTTTTGGGATGCACAAGAGTCTCACATCGTTTAGGAGTTTCAAATCAAGCGTAAGTTAAATACATCTTCCTTATTTAAATTTCTAAATATCTCTTTAAGAACAAAATCATGATGAAACTTCAAGTTTCAAAGCAAGCAATACCTCAAATGGAATAATTGATCCTAACAAATGTAGTCATCACAACTCTAAGGGTGTGTTCCTTTGGGGTAATGGATTTGAGGAAGAGTATGAAGATGGATTTGTGTGGATTCGAATAGATGAATTTGTGTGTTTTTTTTAGTGGATTTAGAGAGTAAAGTGAGTGGATTTGGAGATAAGTTTTATGAGAGTTAGTGAAAGATTTGATTGATGTGATAGATAAAATAAATTGTAAAAATAAATAGAAATAGAAATTTACCAAAGTACCCTTGATGGAAAAATAGAATGATTTTGTAATTTGATGTTATAAAAATAATTACAAATAATTAATACGAATTAAAAAAATATTAAAATTATATGAAATTTTAAAATAAAAAAATTTAAATTCTTATGAATGTAAAAAAATTTATACAATTAAATTTTTATAAAAATTTATATAATTAAATTTTAAACAAAGTTTTACAAAAAAAGTTAAAAAAAAAATAACACACACACGACACCGGTTACATAATCGGTGTCACTCTCCTCTTTGCACACCGATTAGGTAACTGATGCCACACACACAATGCACCGTACTGGTTATGTAACCCGTGCATATACCCTTGAATGCACCACCATTCTTCCGCGAATGCACCACCATTCTTCCGCCACATGTACGAGCTTCGTCCCCTACCACACCTCACCACCTCCTTCATCTTCGTCCGCCACCACAGCCCACCACCTCCTTCATCTTCCTCCCCCACCACACCCTAGCACTTCCTTCATCTTCGTCCCCGACGACCCATCACAGTGTCATTTCGCTGCACTCAAAAGCCCACGCTACTTTCTTTCCACCAGTGCATTCAATTCACACACACTCCACTACTGTTTCCCAAATTTTAGAAGTAAAACCAGCACTCACCTTCGAATGATTTACACACCACGGTGGGAATGTCCAACTCCAAAGCATCCACGAATGAGGGGCAATTTCGTAATGTTATACGAAATATACGCAAATTACCTCAGTTTTGGGTGGATGGATTAAACCCTCTATCCCCCAAATTTGCGCTCTTATTTCATTGCATATCGCAAGAAAGGAACAAGCTCTATGCATGAAATTTGTGCTCGCAAATTCACTTAAATAGTGCAATTGCATGAAACGAACATTGCGTAAAGTACTTAAACCTATGTAGATTAGTTCTTCTGATAATAAAAGTAAGGTTACATTAGTGGCAAATTTTACTGATATTTCTAGGAAAGCCAAAATAATTCATTCAATATATATATATATATATATATATATATATATATATATATTATCATAGTTGCTAATGAGTCCATGACTCTTCATAAGGATGAAGAAGTTCTTCCTAGGAGAATTACTAGAAGCATGACTAGGAGGGAGACCTCATCCTTATTCATTTCCTTTTCTTTACTTAATATTTCTTTGATGTTTAGACTCATGTTTTGTTTGTGTTTGTAGGTTTGCTTTTGGAACCTCCATGGTTTGATGGAGATACCCTTTTGGGGGTAGACATCTACCCCAAAATTTATGAAAAATGTAACATTTTAATTAATGAAAATGTAACATTTTAAAAATGTTACTAAATCTTTTTAGTAACATTTTTTTTATAGAAAAGTAACATTATAAAAATGTTATTACATATCTTTAGTAATATTTTTTTTTAAATAGAGACATTTTCAATTTGTTACTAAACAATTTTAGTGATATTTTTTTTTATAAAGGCAACATTATAAAACTGTTACTATAACTATTTTGTAACATTTCAACAAATGTAACCAAAAAACACATAATTAATATTAAAATATTGCACACCAACATTTACATTGCATGCTTCTTTATTGTAATGTTGTCATCCAAAAAGAAAGCCACAAAATCAACTATTTTATTTTAATAACACAGTAGAAAAATCAACTATATTATGCAATATTGAAGATGACACAACCTAGATGGTAATGGCGTCAAAAGTGCTACATGGGTTTGAAGGGAATCCATGAGGTTGACACAAGAGTCTTAACACAGGAAGTTCTTGGCCGAAAATAAAATTCAAAATAGGCTTATGATATCAATGTAACAAAGAAATCAAGAAAATGATATTTAGTAGGCGTCCAGCACATGAAGTGACATGAATAACGCTATTTAGTGACAACAGTATGAGGATCATCCAACAATCAATACCATAAAACCATGTTAGCAGATACTCCTTTTGATTGTTAAGGGAATGGGAGATTTCACAGAATCCTCTGTCTTAGACTTTACCACCAAATACATCACATATATATAAACTATCCCATATTACATCTTCCTGAGATTCATAGAATACAAAATTACAAATTCTTAGTCAAGACATAGGCATGTACTTTTTCATAGGGCTGAGTAAATTGTTATTCTCTCAATTGTAAAATGAGTGGTGTAATTGGACCAAGAAACCTCTTTAGGTGAAATAATTAAGAATGAAAGTTAATAATTCAACAAAAATATGTACTAAAGAGTGAGAAAATAAAATTAACTCTATCTGGATACATAGGAAGAAAGGAAGGAAGGATCCAAAACTCTAGGGGCATTGGGTTACTTGCACACCAATCAAATACACCAAGTATCTTCAAAAGTAATAAGACCCATTTGTATTAGTACATACATTCTAGCTTTGTTAGTTTGTGTATTTATATTTATGTAAAAAATAAGACTATCGAAAGTCAAGTTTTCCCCCATGAAGGTTTATGTGTTACACCACCATGATCTTGAATCCACTTACTTGCCCTAGCATAAGCATGTCATGACCTCCATTTTTGCATAACATCATATTAAATTTGGACAGGGAAATTGTGACCCTTATAGCAAACAAGATTGGCACTAAGTGTGATGCTCCATAACCAAACTGCATAAAAATTTAAGACATACAATGTTTAGAATTAAAACTTTAATATAAAAGAAAAAATAAATAGAATGTGACACAAAAATGAGATCAGGTAGTATACTTGTTGAGTTTGTTGAGGATGAAAGGATAAAATCTCTCACGGGACTAGATCAGGTAGTGTATATTGTCCCAATCCCTTGCCCAAACATTTGATTATTTAGAGATGTGTCATTCTCACCCTTGCCCAAACAACTATCAATTGTTTATTCACATATGAATTTGTTAGCATTAATCTAAAACATGCATAAAATTTAACATCGGAAAGAGATATTACATAGAACCAAGAAATATAATAAAGACTGAACCAACACTATATGTAATTATATTAAATGACAACAACTGATAAACAAGGACTTTATCATTTATGAAATATATTTATTAGAATATTAAGAACCCATAAAAAATATTATATACCATTATATTCATAATTCTCCATTTAGATTCTCTCCATCATTTGTAAAAGAATGTTGCTCAATTCCCCTTCCTACATAAACATAGCAAGAATCATGAAAGGAACCTTTGGATTGGTAATATATGGATTAAAAAATATAATTACGTTGGGTTTTGTCATTTGAGGAGGGAATTATGGATATATTATGGTTTCAAAGTTTGACATCAACATTTTTCAAAGAATAAATGCAAATGAGTAACAACACGGGGATTGTCAAAGAATGGAAACTTTAACATGAATCTCTGGTGTACATAAAAGGTAAGTAATAATACTTGTTAGTCAAGCACAAGAGTTGGTGAATTAGCACCAAGCTCGCTAGTCAACTTTCTTTTCAAGCCCTCAATTTTTGTAAACAAAATAACCCTAAAATAAGTAAATAATAAGCATAATTAGAAGCTTCTATTTTCAAAGTATCAAGTTCATAAAATAGAAGCGAGAAGTTACCATTCTCTCCTGGTTTGAGACAACCACTTGGGAGTTCGTAATACGTTTCCACGTGGAGCAGGTCCCTATTCAACATCTCATCAAACAGTTCATGTGCAACAATAGTGTGGTTGTCGTTCGATGTACATGTTGGCCTTCAACAATGGCCACTCGTACTCCTTCAACTAGAGCTAAACTCAAACTCAGTTGTATTTATATTAAGATTGGAACCTAAACTATCGAAAAAGTAAAACCCTAAATCAATCACTTACCTCGTTCACAAAATCGCACAATTTTCATTCAAATTCACTAGCTTGACATTTGTCACAGTAGAGAGGGGTCGAGACAAAGAGGGTGAGTTAGACAAACCTCAGCCGACGTTGATCAAGATAGAGATGAACCTCAGATGAAGGAAGAACTGCACGAACCTCAGACGAAGGACGCCTTAGTGAACTGCACGAACCTTAGATGAACGATTTGTTGCCGACGAACCCCAGCCACATTATTATCGTTGAGACGAACTTCAGTGATGAAGGATTGCTGCCGTTGGAACGAACTTCAGAGATAAAGGATTGATGACGTTGGGACGTGAGCGTTTCTGGTCAGTCGAACAATATGAAGACGAACAAGACCAAGTTAAACCCCAATTTAGTTTGAGTGTTAAACTATTAAATGAAAGCAATTATATTTTAATGAAAAAATTGTATTATAATGACTTACATACGAAATTATTTTGTAAGTAACATTTTTTAATATAATTTTTATATTGTATTATAAATAATATTAATAATATGATTTTTAAAAGTTTTATTTTTTAATGTTTAATAACATTTATTAAAAATTAATATAATAAATTATTTTTATTAATAATAATATTTATTGAAAAATATCATTATATAATTATTAATATAAATTAATAATTTATAATAATTTTAATTTAAAATATAAGTTAATATAATTTATAATAATATTTATATGAAAAACGTTATTATAATTAATAAGATTGATATTTAGTAACATTTGTAATAATTATGATAAAGAAATGTTACTAAAAATTGTGTAAGGATCTACAGTGACATCTTAAAAATATGTTACATTATTCCTCGTAATATATTTTATAGTAACATTTTTAAGAAAATATAACTATAGTATACATGTAGTAACATTTTCTATAGATGTAACTAAGCAAATGTTACTGTAGCTATTAAATCTTGTAGTGGGTGAAAGACATAATGTCACGTCCTTTAAACTTGATTAATTTAAACATTATTATTATATCATAGTTAAATTTTCATAAAACATAGATGTAGTTTTAAGAACTTAATTATATATATGTCTATATATTATAACATTAAAACCTCGTATATTTTACAATACTTTCTTTTTCCTATATTTTACATCATATATTTTACTCTTTCTTTTTTTCTCTTCTATTGCTACTTCTTCTTCTATCCATAAAAAAATTTCACTCTCTCGATACTAATGGTAACTTCTCCTTCCCTTTTATAGTATTGTGTTTCCAAAACCAAGTACAAAGGCATTAATTACACCTTATCTCCTTTGTACGTGGAGATAAGGTCATTCATTATCCTGTTATTTTTTTTATAATATATAAAATATATATATATATATATATATATATATATATATATACATATATATATATATATATATATATATATAGTATATATATATAGTATATATATACATATATATATATATGTATATGTATATATATATATATATGTATATATATACCGGAGACTAGAGGTAAGTTTTTGGAAAGGTGACAAAATCTTGATGGCTTTGATAAACCTTGATGAGATACTTTTGAGGGTTGAAACACATAAAAAGATTCACCTATAAAAGATTCTGTGACGCTCAAATATACGATCATTAGAGTAAGATAGGATGAGCATGAGACTGTATTTTTCCTAAGGAATACTAGATATATTTACAAGGTTTATGGGCCTTGAGATCCATTAGATAAAATTGGTAATGTAGTATCAAATAATATTAACAAAATAATGACTTACCTAAATTCTATAATAATAATAATAATAATAATAATAGTTGAACATTCATTTATAATTTTAACTAACATATTTTTGTTATTATTTTGTTATTTTATTTTTAAATAAAATTATTACTATTATTATTATTATTTTTAATAATAATAACTACTTTTTAAATAATTCATTAATTATTATTATTATTTTATCTATATATATATATATATATATATATATATATAATATAATTCTAATACATTGTGTATCAAAGGTATTGCATTGTAAATTTTTTGGATGCTACACATGCCTTAATATAAGGAGTACCTTTTACATCCTTTGTTTGAAAAATACATACTTTTGTGGATAAAAGGAGCACTTGGGCTTGACCTAACCTATAGAAGGGCACGTAAAGGAGTGGAAGGAGGCTTGGTTAACCTTCTAGAGGGTCAATGAGTGTGGCATCACCCTTGAGGAGCAAGGTGTTGCCTAGGTCAACCTAGGTAGCCCTAATTTTCATGTGACTCTAGCTTTTAGATTTCATCTTTGTGTATTTGCTAAGAGTTCTTCCAAAGCCTATATAAGGAGATATCTCCACCATTTGTAAATGATTGAACATTTTGGAATATTATAGTCAATTTGATTTAGCCATCGTGTGAACGAGGAGAATACTCTTTGAGTGTTCTTGCGCTTCCTAGTCTCATCTTGAACCAAGGTTTAAATGACAGGATTGGACCATCCCTTAAGTGACATGTCACATTTCCTCCTTCTTCCTCTCCCTTTCTTTCCATCTTTTGTTTTTATCACTTCAAGCCTTTGTGTTCTTATGTTTATTCCTTTTGTTACCTTATGCCCATGTTCTTATTTTTTTCATTTCATTCTCTTAATAGAATCATATTCTTCTCCTCTTAGCTCTTAAAAATACACATTTACATAACCTCTTGATTATCTTAAAATTCAATGAGAATCATCATTTTGACTTTCTTGAACAACATTAACTCAAATGTCTTCCACTCTTAAAAATGTAAGATGGACTGTCACCGGTTATTAATAAAAAAAATAAGAGAAAAAAAATAATATAATATAACTATAACTATAAAATAAATAATAAATATATCTAAAATATTACTGTCCGTTTCTTCAAATTTTTTAACTCATCAATAATTGAATTGGAACTAAAATTTTTAGCCATTTTTTGAATGTAAAATTTATCTTGCATTTTATTTTGCAACCTTGTTTTTATAATCTTCATTACTAAAATCTCTTTTTAAAAAAAGTTTTGAAACTGTATTTGATATTGACCCATTTTAAATAAACTTTTCTACTAATTGAATATTCTATATTTTGAGGATGTATTTATAAATCAAGTTCCAAAAAATTATATGAATTTTCTCACCTCTAATCTTTTGAATCTTAGAAAGGGGAGACATAATTACTAAAAAGACAATATATGATAATTAAGCTACCACTAAAAAGTAGTTATATAAAAGTACATAATAGTCAACTTTTATTTTATGTTCGTAAAAAGAATTATTTTAAAAAAGGTTCATGAGATAAAAAAAATACTATATTATGAAACTAATACTTTATATTAAGTGGGATAGGAGACATATATTTTTTTTCCTAGAAAATAAAATGAAAAAAGTGAGAATAATAGTAAAAGTAGTGAATTTATTTTTAAGTTTTATTTTTTTTGGAAACAAAAGAGAACACATAATAATAATAAGAAAGAAAATACTTAACTTAAAAGAATGAGAGAAAAATATATCTTAATATTTTTTTTTACTTTTCATTATATTTAATTTTATGTTTTACAATTTATTAACATTTAATTACAGATTTTATAAAAAAATTAAAAATTTACCTAATTTCTTTTCAATAAATTCCTAAGCTGTGACGTTCCTTTTCAAATACCTGATTTTTAATTTTTATTTAAGAGATAATCATGTTATACATAAAATTTAATGAAACAAAAATATAATCTTAAAGATGTATTTATACATATTTGTATATATTACAATTTTTACATCACATTTTTACATACTATATTTTTACATCTTAGATCTTTCTAATACTTGGAGAGGATAAAAAATATTATTTATTTACTATTTCTTCTTTATCTAATCATACTTTTACTAATATTTATATAGTTGCTGAAGATAAGAATTTATATGGATAGTTGGTGGCATGTAAAAAGAGATCACTATTGGTCCCTCCAAAATGAGTCAGGCATTTGGGACGATCACAAATGTATGTGTTGAGAAACCTCTCACTTTAAATGTTAAATAATTATTAACAACATTAGTTTGTCAGGTTGTTCTAGGAGAAATGAGGGTAATGTTGTCAAGGGGCTTGAAACACTTGATATGTCCATATTTAATGTGAGATTTTTAAATTCTGTTTTTCATACACAAATAATAAGACAAGGAAGTATGCAAAATATCATATAAAATTATAATATATCAAAATATACAACACTCTTTAAAATTCACATATTCCATTTTATCATATTTTATAAATATTTGAATAGTTTTGTAGTAACTAGTAGAAATAAATGAGTTTCACCATGACCAATAGTAGTGACAAATCTTGATCGAAAAGTTTGAAGGATCAAAATAATATACTTAAATTTTATATATTTAATTATTATTACTAATATAACAAAAGTATATATAATTTAGTATTAAAATCCTTGTATGTTTTTCCTTAAAATATCATAATTTTGAAATTTTATTTGATATGACTCTCATTTTAAATAAGTTTTTCTAATTTCATCTCTTTCCTTGGATATTATCATATTTGAAAATGTTTTCTTATAATAAGTTCCAAATAATTAATGTAAAACCTTTTGCCTATAATTCAAATGAATTAATATGAAATTTCCCGCTTATAATTCTCTTAATCTTAAAAAATGTTATCTAATTCAATAATTGAATTATTAGAATCATGCTTGAAAATAGGTAAAAAAGTAAATTTGTATTATTTTCATCTTTAAGGGTATCTTCTCTTTTATCATTTAAAAAAATGAATCTATTATTTTATTTTTCAACAATATACCTATTTTAAAAAAATCATGACTAAAAAATAATTTATCAAAATCTAATTAAAAATTGAGATATGTAATTACTAAAAAAATATGATAATCAAGTCACATCTAAGAAATGGTTATGAAAAAACATATAGTGCATAACTTTTTTTTTTGTTAAATTACTTTTTTGGTCCCTCTATTTGTCAAGTAATATCAGTTTGGTCTTTAAGTTTTTTGTTGTCTCAATTTGGTCTTCTTTTTCTTAAAAATAATTCAATTTAGTCATTACCGTTAGTTTGACCGGTGTTAAAGTTAACAACACATGTCAATTTCTATTTTTTTTTAATTTTTTAATTTTTTAATTTTTTACACGTGTCACTTCACAATAGTGCCATGTGTTAAAATGACTCAATTTTGTTCCTATATTTGTTTTTAGTTTCAATTTAGTTCAATTTTTTGTAAAAATGAAGTAATAGTGTCCATCCTTAAATTGACACTCAATTTACTTTTTTATAAATCTTATGGTGATATTCTTACAAAAACTAACGTTTTTATTAAATATTTATATAAATATTTTAAATGAACTTTAAATTCTATACAAAACATTAGACTTTGGTTTTGTTTTGAACTTGAAATTTAGTTCCAAAACTTATGTGTGACAAGTTATTTGATTTTTAATCTTCACTAAGTTTAGTTTGTATAATATGATACACTTGATGCCTTTATATATGATGACAAAATTGTTAATTTTTGAAATTAAGTTTGGGGTTTATAATATTTTCGTACACATTTCAGGATTATATTTGAGTTGTTTATACTATTTGACACATTTTTGCTCTTTAATGTTAAGTCAAATACTACTATGAAACGCGCTTGAAATGCCAAATAAACTTAACAAAATTTGATTAAAAGGATTAAATTCACGTATTTCGAAGAATAAAGGACTAAATTAATCTAAAATTTCAAAATAGACTAATTACAAAATTTATTAAAAACTAAAAGAACAAAAATATATTTAACCTGTAAATAAATAAAATAACAAAATAAAATGATAAATGTTTCATTCACGTAGCTCACTGATAGTAGATAAATTACTTCCTCTTTCTCTTTATTTTCTTTTTGTCTCTCTTTCTTCTTCTCTTACCACTCTTTTGTAGAAATATTTCACTACCTCAACCCTCCTACAACAATATATATATATATATATATATGTATATATATATATATATATTATTCTTCAAGCATTAATTACCTTCTTATCTCTTTGTACGATTAAATAAGATATATATATTATCCAACTTTTTAACAACTTGGTCATAGAACTCGGTCACACAGAGCTTAGACACACAAAACTCGTTCACGCATAACTTGGTCACATAAAACTCGATCAGACAAAGCTTGGCCACATAAAGCTCAACCCTTAGGATTTTAATCATGTGTTAAGAAGAGAACACAACCACATACTAAAATCAATTTTAACAAGTTAATATATTCAAATTACTTTAATCAAGTCTACTTCTAAATATCGCTTTCCATATATTTCTTTAAAATTCACTATTAAGAAATACAATTTTACATCATATTCGAGTATTGCTCTTGTCTATTGGGTAAGGATAACCTTATAAGATAACTAATTATTTGGTTTTTCTTAAATAACTACTTTTATTAATGTAATATCAAAAAGTAATATTTACATTTATAAATTGTTAAGAGATTAATTAAATATTTTTAATGTAAATAAATGTCATATTTTATCTTTAAATTAGTCAAAAATTTGAAGTCATCCATCCTTTAAAATCAAATATAGTTAGAGTCAGTTAACAAAAAGTCAATTTAATTCATCCATTAATAATATTTTAATGTATGGTATTTGGATAATTAATCCATCTATACAAATAATATTTGTTTACAATAATTTTTTTTTTAAACTTCTAAGATAAATTTCAAAAATATATATTTCTGAAAATTTTTCAGAAAGCTTTTATGAAATATTTAATAATGAAAAAATCGGTTTGATTAATCTATTAAGTACTAATAGAAAAATTATTAAATTTTAAGAGAGGAAGAAGTGAATTACTGATAAGTAAGTGAACTAATAGATGAGTGTTTTTTTCCTAAGTTATATCTATGCTTGAAAAGAATACTGTAACTTATTTATACAGTTATCAAATATAGTTTTTGATATCTATCTTTGTCTTTATACGTAATTTTATATGAAATGTTTGAAATCAGGAATGATAAATGAAAATGTCTTTAAGAGTATGATATTAATTCATTTTAATTTAGACTAAAATTTATATTGATTAAATATGAATATGAATATGAATAATATTTTATTTTTAAATTAAATATTGAAATGAAAATAAATATGTGTATATTTATTTCATGTTTTTCTAATATCCATTTCAATACTTTTTTTTAATTATGAAAATATCCGTCTTTTATTAGGTAACTTACAAAATTTAATTCTCTTTAAACCTTAGTTTTGCAACTTCTTTTTCGTGTTTCTATGCAATTCTTTTTTATTCCCACTTAAAACTGTTCCAAAAAAAGTTCACTAGAATACCCAATGTACATTTTCTTTAATCACAATTTTTTTCTTTATGTGATTTTGTTTAGGGTGTACTGTACTTCAGAAAAAAAGAAAAAAAAACCTTACCTTAGCATAGCTTTGTTTACTCTGCAAAATTTTGTTTTTCTTCCCTGTTTATTGTGCACTCGCTTTAGTGGTTCTTTTCGGTTTTTTTGCCTATATCCTTTTCCTGATTTTACATTCGTTCACGCCACCATTTATAGAGCTCAAGAAAATGATTACCTTAGTTAGATTTTATTTGGTTGTTTGTTTTATTCTATTACTTTGTTATAGATTTATCTCCAAAGATTCTTTTCTGATTGTTACAAGAGAGGGATACGCCCTTCTCAAGTGTAGATTTATCCCATACTTTTTTATTAATATTAATATTATTATTATTTTTAATAATATATATATATATATATATATATATATATTTAAATCAATAAAATATTTATGTAATTTATAAATAATATAAATTAAATTTGCATTTGTACAAAATTTTAGATATTACGTACGACAACAATAACATATGGAGCAATTTGGTCTTTTAACCAATCCTATAAAAGTTCACATAAAAAAAATATAATGTTATTTCTTCTTGTACCCATTTTTTCTTTCTTCATCCTAAATTCTGAAATCCCACATGGTAAACCTTGTGTATGCCTTAACACGCAGTCACAACATCCACTATCAAATTCCACATGTTTAACATGATCAAACTCATGCAATCACAACATTCACAGTCAAATTCCACATGTTTAACAAGATCAAACTCTTCTACAATTTGAAGCATGACATATTTAGACATATTTCCCACCGGTCTTTTATAGATATTCAACTTAAAAGTGTGACTCATGACATGTAGAATTTGCTCACATGATGTTTTTATCTCATTATGTTGTAGTATAATAACCTTGCATACTGCATCCCAACATGAGCACAAGTTCCCCATACTATTTTGCGGTACTTGCTTTAGATTCCAATGGACAAACTCAACCCTGTACACAAAAAAAAAAACTACAAAAGACTCATAACAATACCAACCATTACAAATATATCACTACCACCCATGCACTAGTGCAGAATTCCCATTTTACCTCGCCTTATATGCCTCGGTTGGCCAGGAACCGAAGCATATAATGGCGCGGTAGCATTTTTGCAATTAGAGCCAAGTTTTAGGCCTCGGTTCTCTAAATACCTGGAGCCAAAGAGGGGTATAGGCCCCGGTTCGCTCAAAACCGGTGCCAAAGAGGGGTATAGGCCACGGTCCAGTAGGACCCGAAGCCAAAAAGTGGTTGGAAATCAGGGTATAGGCCTCGGTCCAAGG
>Ga0214544_1009972_pt1 | contig 14404 bp, 6 predicted proteins | sample CNSS3metaG_FD_160074 | JGI IMG/M metagenome (GOLD analysis project Ga0214544, IMG submission 160074) | Root nodule microbial communities from cowpea collected in UCLA plant growth center, Los Angeles, California, USA - CNSS3 | ecosystem: Host-associated > Plants > Roots > Nodule | place: USA...
ATTATTGTTAAATTAATTATTGTTGTTGATTTACAAATCAATCAATGTAAAGACTCAATTCATTTGTTGGCATCCTCACTTTTAATCAAAGTACAGTCTCAATTAAAAGTGAGAATTGTTAGATTGTCCATAGTAAATTCAATCAAAGTACAGTCTCAATTAATTTTACTATGCCTAATCATGTCTATTCCTTTGTTTCTTCACCAAATAGAAAACTTAATTAATCAAAGTAAAGTCTTGACTAATTTTAGTTAAAGTAATTACCTCTAATCAAAGTATAGTCTCAATTATTGGCAAAAACTTATTTAATCAAATGAAAGTTTCTAAATAAAATCAAAGTAAAGTCTTAATTTAATTTAAAAACCTTTTGACTCATATGATTAGCATGCATGTAGATTTAAAATCATTATTTTCTATTCGATTAAGAAGCAAAGGACATAGATAAACAAAAACCGCAACAATAATCAAAATAACAAACACATAAATTCATCTAACCTCAAAATCCAGTTAAGAAATTACAATGGAATCAACCCTTAAAGCTTAGCCCTCCATGGTTTTGATGGAATACATGATAATATATGATGAAGGAAATAAAATAAAAGAAAAGAGAGAATGAGAGATGTGATGGATGACGGTGTCTGCCAAAACCAGAGAGTTCTCAGCTGTCTAAGTTGTGTCGTGTGTCGTTTCTGCTCCCTTAAGTCTCTATATATAGGCTTCAACTAGACTTTGGGCTTTATCTGTCAGTTGCTAAAATCTTTTATTTTTATTTAATTAATTAGCAACTTAATTCCTGTCCAATTTTCAATTTTGCCCCTCTTATTTAACCATTTTTGCAATTTTGACCAGAGTTGACTGCTGACTTTGACCATTTGACCATAGTTGACCAGTTGACTGCCTATCAGATGCTGATACGTGGCAGTGCAGATTCTCTCTCCAGAATTAGGGTTTCTCTCACACTTTGGCTGCCAAGGTGCATTGACGGCGGCTACTGCCGTTTTCCAGCGAGGTCTTCTTATCCGGTGAAGCAATGGCTGAAACAGATGCGTGTGGAGCTGCTGTTGCGGACGAAGTTGCGTTTCGTTTTCGGCGACTTGGATGCTATTGCGTTTACGTGGTGACTTTGTGATTCCTGCAAGTGCTTCCATGGTGGATGCGTTGATGAAGATGTGTCCTACTGCAGATTGAAGACTCGAACAGGTGTAGGGAGGCTCGAACAGAAGGTGTGCTAATGCAGTAGCTCGTGTGGAGGCGCGCTGCAGTGGTGGTGCGATGGAGGTTTGCTCGTTCGCAGATCTGCAATGGAGGTGGTGGAATGTCAATGGTGGCTGAACGCTCGTGGGAAGAAGAACTCGCGGTGGTTTCCGGCTTGGCGTTGGTGCGTCGTGGTGCGGCGAAGACGGAGGCGGCACAGTGTTGCAGATTTCCATGGTGCGTGAACTGTGGTGGTAGGTCTGCGGTGGTGCGGCGGGATGAAGAGGTGCGGCGGTGGCTGTGGAGGTTGGAAGGAGAGGAGGAAAATTAGGGTTAGGGTTTCATGTGTGAGATGGAGGAGATGATGACGTGGCAAGATCTGAGTGGTCAATTTGGTGAGTAGAGGATTATGACACGTGGCTTGTTCTGGTTGGCTAATTTTAAAAAATGGGGATTGCCACATGGCATGATCTGGTTGAGTGGAGTTTAAGTGGTAGGAGGGGTGCAACTTAGTGAAAACTAGGGTGCATAACAGGTTTTTTGGTTGTCCACTTTAGAAGGAGTGTGCAAATAAAAACTGGGGGTGCATTTAGCTCCTGATTTATTCTTTTCCAGAATTTCCTGATTTTGGACTTATTTTGTAACTTTGAATATTTCAAAATCCACACTATCAATGACCAAAAATAAATTCCAGCTGCATTAACAAACGTTAGAATATCCAATAATATTTTATGCAACTAAAATCAATTTTTACGCCACTTTTACCAACCTTACTCAATAAATCCAATAATCACAAATCCTAATTAAATCAATCTTTAAGCACTGAAAATTCAATTAAATCCCCAAATTTAAATATTAAATGAGGGCAAAAATTTGAACTCATCATGTTACTATCACTCCTAATATATATTAGTTTTACACATTTCATAATTGACTTTGGGTTTAGGATGTTTGTTCTGAAATCAAGTTAGAGAATTAAAATATGTAAAATGAGTCAGTATGCTTAATAGTAAAGTTAGAAAAGAGTAGAAATAAGAAACCAAAAACAAAACAAGTTTAAAATAATATAATCAAATGTAGGAGTTTAAAATAACTAAGCTTTATAATCTTATTGTTATAAAGACTAAACTAGAACTTTATTCAAGATAACCACACAACACATCAAGTCACAAACCAATAAATCAAATTATACTTTAAGTTCAACTTAACTAGTATCAGAATTAACTATTTCATCAAACCATGCTTTTCCTTTTTGTAGAAATTAGAGGGTTTCTTATTGATATAAAGCCTGCACTGCTAAGTGCACTTGATACAGAATATGAGAAGAATTCATTTGAGGTATGTTATGTTTAGTGAGGTTAGTTCTATGTTATGTTTTGGTTTTCTAATGTTGTCATTTTATTTCCACTGTGCCATGGAGCATCTGTAGTTACCAAAAGAACAGTCAGAACATTAGACTCTTCATCTGTTGTTGTTGGAGGACTTGATAAGTTGCCTCGTGAAGATATCAGTGGAAAGATCACTCTGACTCTCCTGAAGAACTTGGGAAGCCCTCGTTGGAAGGTTTGTTTGATAAAAGCTAGCAGTTTTCTTTTAATTTTGTACTTAAGGTAGTTTTCTACCGTTAGTTATTAAGGAGAAATAATTAGCTGGCACCAAATCAAAGATATACAAAGTGTTTGGACAAGTTACACTTTAGAACCTTCTAAATTTATATTAATAATTTAGGTTTGGTATTGGTTTAGTACATCTAGCTCAAGTATTGAGTGGAATCGGGTATTGAAGAGCTAATCATTTTTGCTACTTGTTTCAGGACATTATAATTCTTAACAAGGTTGATTTGGTATCTGCAGATAGCTCTGGAGCTCTGGAGAAACTTGAGGAGGAAATACATAACATTAACTCCCTTGCAAAGATAATACATTCGGTTCGGTATCAAGTTGATTTATCTAGGATATTGAATCGCCAAGCTTAGGATACTAACTTCAAAATTCAATTGTTTCAGTGATCACATCGTGTGTAAATTGTTTGATTTATTAATCATTCGATTGAACCTTAACTTTCTCAACTTAGTAGACAACTTTAACTCTTAAACACACTAAATAGTTCTATTTACATTTTAACTGATGCATGAATATGTTGCATTGGTCAATGAGTTATCATAACATTTACGTCTATGAGATTTTTTACAAGGCATATACTATATACTCATTAATCTCTAATTGTAAGTGATATTGATTCTTTTTTGCAAATTATTGAAGGAAAAGATCTTTTAAATGAAAGAACCAATACTGAGATCAAATATCTCAAGAAGGCATGTTCGCTCTCCCTCTCAGAGTCGTTTTACACAAGAATGTTTTGTTCGAGTCATAGTTCAACTTTAACTTGTTAAATCTAGAGTTGAATTGGATAATATTAAAAAGAAGGAAATAACCTATTTAAGGTTTAACTGATTGGAAATCTCCTATTTTAAGCCAGTATCTTTCAAATTCAAGCTTCACTTTAAATAGCTATTTTCTCTTTGTTCTGTGTATCGAGAGTCGTGTCACTAGTGCACAACATATACCATAATCATGACCTACATTTATTGGATATTTTAAACAAAGAGTCATTTGATTTATAATAATTTAATCTGATTGGATACCACATTTCATAAAGTTTAAATACCTACAATCAAGTTGATCCTAATTTACTACAATCACCATTGAAATGACTATTCCTATATGACCATACCAAGCAAGATTTCCACGTGTTCCTCCTCGATTTAATAGGGTTAGAAGCACTAGCACAAAGAGTTAACAAGGTTAGAAGCACTGGTACAAATCAGTGATGCTTGCATCATAAATTTATTAAAACATTTGGTTTGGTTCTTAATGTAAGTTGGCAGATAACTATAATGTATAATTTCCCTCCAAGTTTTTTAATGCTTGCCACTTGGTTTCAATACTTTAGGATAGTGTACAAACCTTTGGTGTACAATAACATTCTATACTTTATCCAAAACAACAAGCCAATATGCAGAATATGTGCAAAGAATATTGCAGAAAAGAAAAAGAATATCAACACAATTTTGAACTTGTTTGATATTAAAATTGTAGACTTTTTTCTTTGTTCCTTTTATAAAAGTTATATGCACAAATTATAAATACCAGAAATCTAAAATCTTTCTCTTTTATATATTTTTTTTATTTCAGGATTTATATTATTAAAAAGGCAAAACAAATAAACATGCACTAGTAGGGTTTTTAAATCATATGCAATAGTGGGGATTTTGAAAACTCCAAGCACCCTAGGCAGTAGCGGGGATTTTGAAAATCCCAGAGAGTAGCGGGGGTTTTGAAAATCCTAGGTAAGTTGCACTTTTCCAAGGGTTACTAAAAACCTTCGATAAATTTATTAGCCACGTTAGTTCTTCTAGGGGAATTATAAACCCTCGGTAAAGCCATTGGTGGGGGTTAAAACCCCCAGAAATGTCAATATAACCCCCACTAAAAATAATTATTTTTTTAGTGTATAAGTTTCATTGCTAGTATCTTGACCCTTTGATATGGAAAAACATGTTCACAAAAAACATTTCTAGGCACAAAATTTGCCTAAATTTCATAATCAATAAAACATATCCTTGTGTCTATATTTTAAAACTAATAAAAACATATTTTGATGCTTTTGGACCAATTTTTCTTTTATTTATTAACAAAGCGGTAGCATAGCATAAAGATCCAAACACCTTTCATTGATTGAAATATGTTGCAATTTTGTAAAGCTTTTCATGAGGAGAAAAATGATCTAAAATAGGTATGAAAGCATGTTTTTAAAATAGGCAACATGTAGCACAAAATATGACCAATAAATTTTGGCTAAATGAGATTGTACATTGAGAGCTCTTACTATATTTAATAAATGACCATGTTTCCATTCATATATACTATTTTCTTTAGTAAACATGACATTTCATGCATTATCCCTTTGTTGACAAAGAAATTAGTCGTGAAAAACCCATCTTCATTGTCACCTCTAATTACTTTTATTATTGTCTTAAATTGTGTTTAAATAAAAGCAACAAAAATTTCTGAAGTATTGAAAACTTCAAATTTTTGTTTTGAATGAAAAATCCATGTGTAACTCAAATAATTATCAACTATGGTAAAGAAATATTTATGAATGAATTTATGGTATTGAGTATGTTCCCCAGAGATCAACATGAATCAAATCAAAACATTTATTTTATTTAGATGTTTGAAACATGCCCTAACTGAAAATGCCAAAGGGTTTCTAGATTACTAGTAGTAAAATTGATAATGTTGATGGCATGTGTAAATTTGGAGGGTTTAATTTGAAGTTTTAGATAAGACGCAACCTTGAGTATATAAAGTTTGTCTTGCATCTTAGTTGAACTAACCATCTCCAAGGAGTTCTTGTCTTAAATGTGATAACCATTAGGGTCAAAGATAAGCACGCAAGATAAATTATCAATCAACTTTGCTACTGAATGAAGACTAAAATTAGGGAAGTAAGGAATATAATAAACATTGTGTATGACATGATTTTGATTAAGAAAAATACTTCCAAAATAATTGGTAATGAATTGATTTCCACTTGGTAATTTAACCTAGATATAATTAACTTGATGATATGAAGTAAAATGAGTCAAGGATGAACAAATATGGTCAGTAGCACCATTATCAAGTATCCACAAACTAAAGGAAGAAAGAAATTTATTACCAATGTGTGTTGTGATATTGGAATGAATAACAAAGACTTGACTAGAAACATTGCCATTGTACTTGGATTGTTGTAAAAGAGCTAACAATGCTTGATATTGCTACAGAGTAAAACCAATTTGCAAAGACTATACTTTTGACTTTGAACCTTCGTGATTCTAGTCACCATCCTTATTAGAAATTGCATTCTAAAAACATTGTGTTACCATGACTCTGGTCATGGTTCTGATTTTTAAACTTGAAATAAGGTGCAAAGCCATGTTTTTATAACATGTATAAATGGTATGATGTGTCTTTCCATAATGATTCACACTTTATAAGTATATCCTCTTCCATAACTTCCTCCTCCATAACGAAACATATTTGCATAGGTTGCAACATTGTTTTTAAAATCTCCTATGGTAGTGACAGTCATTGCCCTAGACTGGTCACCAAAAGTTTGTCTCTCTTGTTGTGTAATGAGAGAGCAAATTCTATTCAAGGATGACAAGGGATCCGTAAATAGAATTTAAATTCTCACAATCAAATTATCCCTATAGAAATTTAATAATATGGTCTTGTGCTTTATATTTAGAAATATTCACAAGATCATTAGAGGTGCATTTAGAGGCACAACAAGAAACAGATAGCGCATGTTTTTGTCCTTCAAGAATACTTATTTTCTTCTTTCTTCCCTTTATCTTTCTTTAACATAGAACTGCTTTTAAGCTTTTCCTTTCTTCTCCCTCTCAAACTTTATCTTTCTCATTCTTCATAATGACAAATCATCAAGTTAAAAGTTCATGAATAAAAAGATTGAAGAAGAGGGAGCTTCAATGCCAAAAAGGAAACCTCAAAGAAGAAAAATCTATTCGTTTGGAGAGTATAATGTTAAATTTTTCTTCTTCATCTCAGCCTTGTAGAAATTGTATAGATGTACAAATTTGTTTGTAATTTTTTAAGGATATTAGGAGACTTAATTGAACTTCAATTTAAGACAACTTTGAGTCCCCATTTAAATCAATAAGGGTTTCTAAACATAAAAGGGAGAAAAATCAAAAAGCTAGAGGAGAAGCCTCAAGTAGAAAATTATTACCACGAGTGTTCTTTGGACGCAATCACTTCTAGCTAAAACACTTTGATAAAGAAAGGTTGTGAAGACATTTTACTAGTTAGTTATGGTGACAAAAATTCTTGAAAGTGTTAAGAACAATTTTTGTAAGTGTCGTTAATCATTGTCAACCTTTCTTCTTCTTAGAGATTATCTTTATATAGAGCTAAGAATAAAAAAAATCAAAAACAAATTAAAGGGTATGTTGAACTTTGATCTAACATGTCTTTAGTTTCCATTTCTTTTTCTTTGCATCATATATGTCTTGCCTTTCTTCTTTTATTTTCCTCTTTGATTTTATTTCTTTTCTATTATTTTGTTTGGAAGACAATGCCTTATGATATAGAAGAATTTCAAATTATTTTATTAATTCTATTCCAAAATTCAACAAGCAATTGTGTTTATCGTGCCCTAAGAAAAACTGATTCAACAAAGTTTAACAAAATAATTAGGAACCTAATTCTAGAAACTTGTTAATGACCTACTAGTAAATATGAAGTAAAACATGATACCTTTCTGTTTTAGACTTCTTGTATAGGAAAAATTAAATAAAAGAATTAGAACTAATTCTAATGAAGTTAAGAACATGTTAAGGAGTTAAACAATACTTTAGAAGAACTTTCAAGATTCAAAAATCAAAAATATATTTCCAAGTACTTGACTAAAGCAAGAGAATTCAATTAGAAAAACAAAAGAATAAAGAAAAACATTAATAGAATCTTAAACAACATATAGTTCAAGATAGATGAAATGAGATAGATGAAATGATTTTCCTTGTAGTTCCATGGAGAAGAGTGGCACACTCATGGATGAAGGAAGAGATGGCAGTTAAAGTGAAATAAAATTATGACTAACCAACCCTCTTGAAAAAACTCTTTATCTTCCCAATAAAGGTTATTCAAAGGAAAAAACTTATGGGAGAAGGTTTTTCTATAATTAAATTCAATTTTCATTCGATTCAAAAATAGATTTTACAAGAAACAATGGAAACTATTTATAGAATTAGATAGTTTATCTTGCATTTTAGCTTAGATGATGTGGGATTTTGGACTTACATAGTAGAAATCTCAAGAGCTTCTTGGATAAAAAATTTGATCCTTTCAAGGGCCTTTTTCAACTGATGTAAGAGTTGACATACTTAAGACTCTCTTGGCTTATGTTGATTGCCACTTTTCTTACTTGGGACGCTTCTTACTATCCAAAATGGAGGCCATAGTTCACTCATTTTGGAACCCAAATCTATTTACATGTCTCCTAAAAAATAAAAATAAATTTATACATGTATAAAATTTTTACAAAAGCTAAGTAGAATTTTTTTAAATTATACTACCTAAATTAGTATAGTGTTCTTCTTTGAAGCCTCCCCTTCTTCATTACTCTTAGCCATATCCTAGTTAGAGGCAAAATATGTTCTCTCAATGATGGTCCTCCATCAACATATCTTTATTTATACCCACTTTATATTTTATCCTTACCATTTGATTTATTACTGATTTTAGTGTTGAAAAATCTTATACAAATAAAGCTCCATTTGATGCTTGAATATCATTTTCTAGAGTTCATATCCTAGAAGTGCAAAGTTTGATAAAAAAAAAGTCCAATCCTTTTCAACAACTAGAGATGTCAAAATGGGTTTCAATCCGTGAGTTAATCCGGCTCACCACGGGTTCAAGTCGAATTAGGTTGAGAAAAATTCAGTTTTTTTAAAAAGTGGGTTGAACTCAACTCAACTCACTTAACCCACAGATTAAACAGGATGAAAGTGGGTTGACCTACTCAACCCACCAACATTTTTTTATAATTTTATTTTTATTTTTTTTAATAATTATTTACTACTTTTAATTATATAGGTTCATAATTTCATATTTTTAAATGCTAAAATATTGCTCAATAATATTTGAATAGTTTGAGTGTTTAATTAATTTGATTGTCAAGTTATTTACGTTGACACTTTAATCTTTAACTATAATCTTTATAGTAAATTACTCAAGCAACCGTCTTATAAACATTTTTTTCTAAACTAGCATGACAAAAATGTGTAGTTTTTTTATTTATATTTTGTTGAATAACATGACAGAAAATGTGTAATATTAGCCCTGTTTTCATGGACTATATGAACACTTTCTTGGAAATAATTCATCATATATTGGTGGTGAGCATGATGAAGACATTGATTATTGATTTTACTATGATTGTCATCTCATGGGTGGCTTAAAAAATTATTAAAGCCAACCTACTTAACCCACCAATCCATGGTGGATTGAGTCAGGTTACAAAATTTCTAGCCCACCATAAAGTGAGTCGGGTTAAGTTCACTCATTTTCAACCCGACTCATGATGAGCCAACCCGTATGAACTAGGTTACTCACTTTGACATGAACAATTTATCTCATGGAGCTTCACATTCTAAAAAAAGCCCTATTACTATTTATTGCTACAGCTTTTTGTTGATTTATTCAACTTTTATTATCATATGAATTTGATAATCGGTTAAGCAAAATAAGTTGAACTTTTGTTGGATTTGAACACGTGACCCTCTATATATGATAAAAACATATATTTTGTTTTCATCGTATAGTTATAAAAATAAGGATTATTTGAAAAGTGGCTATTGGCCAATGAATGCCCTGATATAGAATTATAAACCTAAAAATTAAATTATTATAAAAAAAGGTTAATGTGATATATATATATATATATATATATATATATATATATATATATATATATATATATATATCAAAATTCTATTAGTTAAATATAAAAGAAATGTTTTATATTCTTTTGATATGTTTATTAAAAGTTTTTCTTAATATGGGATATGATTTATAATTTATTAGAAAATTTTTATACAAAAAGTTTACTATCTTCCTTCCATATTTTAGTTGCTTAAAGGAAGTATCTTCTTTATATACAAAAGAATTCAACAAAATATTTCACCATTTCAGAAACAATCACTAGGATTCAAGATAACATAATATATATGATTTTAAATCTTTTGAAGATTTCAAATCTCTCAAGTTTATCTCTCAAAAATTTACTATATTTTTTCCACTACTAAAAAAATTCATATTTCCTACCAATTTTGTTTTGAATTATTTTTAGGAAATACTTATAAATTTTGTTATGAAAAAAAATTTGTAGAAAATTGTTGCCAATTGTTTTGTAAAATATTTTGTATAAAATACTTTTCGCAACAAATTTTGTAGGAAATACTTGCGAATTTTATAATTTTATAGGAAATAATTATCCACGAAGAAATTACTTGTCAATTAAAATTCTTAGAAAAAATAGTAGGAAAAAGTTTTTTCTTGCAAATTTTTTTAACAAATTTGCAAGAAAATTTCCATGTAATATGAGAATTTTTAGTAGTTTTCGCATTTCTTCTTATTAAAGAGTGAGTGAAAATCTTTGTTTGTAGAGAATTTAAAACACTATTTCAAAATGAATACTAATGCATTTAATCAATTATTTCAAGTTCTTAATCAATTATTCTAACATAATGTTAAAATATAGTTACAACGTCCTCATGCTATAATTGGTTATGTTATGAATTAATCGATTAAATACACTCTTATTTAATTGTTGAAAACACATATAATTATTTATAGAAGAGCGTAATCAACTAATATTCTGATAACTCTTAAATCACTTAAAATGATTTTCTGATTTAACTAGTAATCAAAGAGAAAAATAATTATCATGCCATGACCTTTATACGATTAGTTTCATCGATTATATTAAAATGAAATTAATTAATGTTCCTGCGGAAACAAATAAGGAATGTCAAGGAACATAAATAACATCTTACCCCAATCCTCAACTTCTCCAACTGGTTTCTCCTTGACTTGTATGTGTCGTCTCCTAACGTCGGCGGTCTGGACCCTTAAGGGGTTACCCGCGGAAAGGGCTCCGACGATCAAGTCAGCAAAGGTTCTCAAAAGTCAAATCTCAGATTAGTGAATTAATGAAAGCGTACCTTTAATTTCCGGGGTCCACATGTATTCACAGAGTCATTAATTGTGTCTGCTCCCATTTTGTGGGCTAGGCCCCCTTCTAGCTATTTTGGGCTAATATTCAAATGTTTCGATGGGCTTGGGTTGAACCCAGGTTCTGAGCATCTACGAAGGCCTAAGCCTGAAGTTTACGGCTTTTTCATTAGACTATATCCTTTACAGTCTAGGTCGTCAAGTATGTAACCTTATTTGGTTGAATATCCGTCTATTGTTTATATCGTAGGACTATATATAGGCGGTTTAGACTGCATGATTATCTGAATTTGCCTAGATATAGTACAATTAAAAATGTCAGAAAACTTTTTAAAATATTTTTCCATATTTCAAAACTCAATTTTTTAATTCACTTTAAAAACATAAATAGTTTTCAACTTTATGCTTATTTTGCTGGATAATGATATTTTAACCCATTTTTTTACCAATTTTTAACCCACCACTTTAATCACCCTTAGATCATCACATCACATCACTAGATAAAATCAAAATAGATGATCTAAGGGTGATGATAATGGTGGACTAAAAGTGAGTAAAAAAAAGTGGGTTAAAATATCATTATCCTCTTTTGCACAATCTGCTACCCATTATGGCACATTTTATCAATTCATATTTTAAGCATAGTTGTTCTTCACTTTCATGGTTACCGACTTGTTCTTTGCATTCTCGGTGGCAAACTTGTTTTTACTTGGGTTCTTTGCAAGGGCTATCCGAGCTATCCATGTCCCTCTTTAGGCTATCTGAGCTATCCACACTCTTTGTCGAGTTCTTTAAGCTATCCAGACACCTTATTGAGTTGTCGAGGCTATCTACACGCTTTACCACATAGTTGGGCTATCTGCATATGTTAACGACCTCTCCAACCTACTTGGTTGTCTTGCCGACCTATCCACGCTACTTGATTGTGTTGTCGAGTTCTCCACGCTACATGGTTGTATTGTTGAGTTCTCCATGTTACTTGACTGCGTTATTAAGTTATTCAATTGCTTGGGCTCGACCCCTAAGCTGTGTACCATCATCAACAACACTTCTTCTTCTTCTTCAACTTCTTTTGTGAGGTTGGTCGTCTCTTCTATTTCATCAAATCGACAATTTTTTGCAAAACTGTTTAACCTTGACACAATTGAAGCACTTATATAAGTAGAACTCCTTTGAATAATGGCTATACTTTTCACACTTAAAGCACTCAACATTTGAATTGCTCAACTGGCCTCCTTTCCATGGACCTCGTACTCTTCCATCATATTTTGTTGATTGGATCGTTCTTTCTCTTCTTTTTGTCCTCGACTTCTACCACCAGTACAACTTTCTCTACCTCCTCAGTATCGTCCTCTACCTTGAGTGTTTTGAGCCTCTCCCTTCATTTGGAGTAATTTCTCAAGTGGCTCCCACTTTTTTTTTATTTTTGTCGCTCAAGCGCCTCAAGAGACACGACAAGCTTTAATTGTAAGCACTAATAAGTCTTTGAACTGCTCAATCGTGCACACCATATTCTCAAAGTTTTCTATCAATGACCTCAATATCTTCTCCAATACTCGGCTAGTGGGCAACGTCTCTCCATTTCTACTAAGCTGGTTCACCATGGTTTCTATTTGAGTAACGTACTTGACTACTCCTTCAGTCTCCTTCATCGTGATGCTCTCCAACTCACCCCTAAGTGTTTGAAGTTGCACCTGCTTCACTTGGTCATCCCCTTTATATGCCTTCTTTAGAATGTCCCATGCTTCTTTTGAAGATTTTGCACTTGTAATCTTTTCAAAGTCAAACTCATTCATAGCTTGGTACAGGATGTTTTCTAGTTAAACATGACCATTCTTCACCACATGCATTCATTTGGTCAATCGATCAATTCGTGATGTTTTCTATTTAAACATGACCATTTTCCACCACTTCCCAAATTTATTTGGAGTTAAGAAGAGTCTTCATTTTGAGACTCTAATTGTCATAGTTGATTGTCTTTGTCATATCTCACTCTTTTTTTTTCACTTAGATACTCAAGCCTCTCACTTTTTTCCCACTCACATACTGAAGCTAACTAGCCCTTGATACCACTTTGTTAACAAAACAAGCTTTTCATGAATAACTTGATTCACATATCGTTATATACAAATGATATTAAAATTCAACATAAAAATATTTACATCAAAATCAAAACAATAGAGTTTCTCTCAAAATCCCAAGTAGCCCATGCTCTCCGTCTCTAAGCATCTCCTGGCTCACCTGTCAAATCATCTGCTCACGGATAACACAGTATCCGATCATCGTCAAACACACACAAATAGGGCGAGCTATGCACAATAAAAATATAAACAGATATATGAAATAAACATGTTTCCCACCCCAAAATAACATAACTACAAATCTCGTACTTTTAAAATCACCCAACCATGACCTCATAGTCCTTCATGATTGAGACTTCCCTGTGCTCCTACGAAACTAACTCATTCGTGGTCCAACCCTATGAGCCTATCCCGCTCATAGTCCTGCCCTGCAGACTCCTCGCCTGTAGTAAAACATCCAAGTCTCATACTTGGACCCTGGCACGCACGCAATCACCATACTATGGACTCCTCGCCCAATAGTAGCCGATGGGAACATCACAGTTCCTTGCCCATCGTGCGCCCGACACATGCAATCACCATACTAAGGACTCCTCGCTCATTAGTAGCCGACGGGAACTCAACCAGTTCCATGCCCATCATGTGTCCACCATCAAGCACATCCCAGACCCCTATTTGACTTAGTCCTTCATGCCAACACCACAAACACATGCACATAATTCTTATACTTTAGGAAATAACAAGTAACAGTACAAACAGCACATATAAACATGACTCCTCGCCATTCTCGCTTAAGTTATGCTTGTTCGCCCAAGCTAGTACGTCGGTCTCACTTAGGCTACACTATCTCGCCTAAGCGAGCATGCAATAGTGGATGTACCAATTCATCTCGCTTAGGCGAGCTCTTCTCGCCTGAGCGAGACCTTAGGTCGCTCAACACACAAAGCTCCTCGCTTGGACGAAGATTCCACACAAAAACACCAAGTTTTATTGCGACCTCGCTTAGGCGAGCCATTCTCGCCTAAGCGAGACTAGGTGTCGCTCAACATTGAACCAGGTCGCCTGAGCAATGATGAAGGATTGACCCCAACCAAGGTTGGAGGCACATGCTTAAGAAGACTAAGCATGTTTAGAAAGGAAGTTCACTAATCCTTCATCCCTTTCATTTGTGTTTGTTATTTTTGATTCCCAAAGTTGACTTCGTTGAATCAACTTTAGTTGACTTGTTGACCTTTGACTAGGTTTGACTTGTTGACTATATTTGACTTGACTTAAGCCAACATGCTAATCTATGTTTATTTGCTTTGTAGGTTAATTAGGAGTAAGAAA
>Ga0214544_1009973_pt1 | contig 14402 bp, 10 predicted proteins | sample CNSS3metaG_FD_160074 | JGI IMG/M metagenome (GOLD analysis project Ga0214544, IMG submission 160074) | Root nodule microbial communities from cowpea collected in UCLA plant growth center, Los Angeles, California, USA - CNSS3 | ecosystem: Host-associated > Plants > Roots > Nodule | place: USA...
TATACTAGCGAACACACAAGTGCTGTCGCGCCTGTGTATTTGCATTTTTTAAGATCAATAACAAATGTAAAATTTTTAAAATAGTTGTTAAATATAAAATTATGAAAAAATAAGATAGACAAAAGAGATTTGTAGAAAAATGATTAAAAGTAAATTATTTATAAAATAATTAATTTTTAAAATAATTAAGGATAAAACGAGTATTATGAAATGTGGATAAAAAAGAGAAATCTTCTTTATTGTTATAGATAGATAGATGTTATATATATATATATATATATATATATATATATATATATATATATATATATATATATATATATATATTTATTATTTATTGGATGGGATATGAAAATAAAGAAAACAGCAAGGGTAGCCATGTAAATATCGCATAAACCTTGAACAAATAACTTCAACAAATAACGATAATCGTCATCTCTTCTCAACGGATAAAGAGAGAGAATTGGCTCTTTACTCACACAGAGATATGGCAACCGCTGTTTCGTGCTCATGGCTTACCCTTCCTTCCCAAATGAAGAACCTTTCCTTCACTTCCTCTTCCCATTCCATTTCCAATTCCACTTCTCTCAGTTTCTCCAGAAGCCTCTCTCTCCCTCTCTTCTCACAAGGTACCTTTCACCAACCACCCCATTTCACGGGGCTTCTCTTTTTTCCCTTATTTTCATCAGAACACACGAAAGATTCGGTTTTGGTGGTGTTTTTAATTGTGGGTCTTTGTCGGGTTTTGTTTGGTTTCAGGTAACTGCTTGCCGCTGAGCACAGTTCAAAGACGTGGGTCTGTGGTTTGCGAGGCTGCCCCCAAGAAAAAGGTGGACTCCGCTGTGAAGAGAGCTCGCCAAGCCGAGAACCGCCGCATTTACAACAAATCTCGCAAATCTGAGATAAAAACGCGTACCAAGAAGGTGGAGGCTTTATGATATATTAAAGTTGTTGTTTTTGGTTTGGGTAATGTTTCAATTGAATGGTTTGGATTTGTTAGATTATACTGGAGAACTTGCATTTTTTTTTGTTTGGCATGGAATTGACCTTATCTAAGGATGAAGTTAGTTTATGTTTGTTTGTTTAAAAATGTCCAAACTATTAAATTTTAATTTTATGTGTTTAATTTTCAAGCATTGTGTGTGCAGTCAATTTTTTAGAAACGGTATATGTCTTTTTAATTAATTATAATGGATGATTGTATGAAAGATCTTTACACTGGCAGTGCATCTAATTAAATTCCAACTATGCTCCCTTCTGCATTATATTATGCTGTTTCTCTTTTGCATTTCACTTCATTCAATTACACTCATTCTCAGACATTCAGAAGACAGTTTAAGGTCTTGTTTAGATAAATTTCTCACTAATAGTAAAGGTAAAATGAATTAAGTTTTTTTCATGAGTTAAAATTGACTGATGCACAAGTTAATATTGGTTTGTGAAAAAGTTGAATGAGAGAAATTTTATAAATTTGCCTATGTATAAGTTATTTCTATAAATTATGTCAACAATACTATAGACGTTTGTTGAATAGTTTATCCCCAAGACTTTATAGAATGGAACCTATTTTTTTCATTATTATGTGTTGTGGATGACCAATTCTATACCTTGTTTCACCTGAAGTAGATGAGTCAAAAAATTAATGTTTTAGGCCCCAAACCCTGTAGTTTTTATAGTCACTCTTTTTTACTTAATTTTATCAAGTTTCATTCAATTGTTAGTTTGATCATTGAGTTGTATTGTATTTGTCTTTTTGCTATGGAGTAATGTCAGTTGTCTGTAATGTGAAATTCACTTGACTCAAACTGGGAAATATGGGCTTACAATATGTTAGAAATAGGAGAGATCGAGAAAGAAGAAAAATTACATGTTAATGATATGGAGTATGAGAGCAATGAGGGAGAAGATGATATGGTGGACTTTGGACGTACACTGACTGCAGGATGCTGCGTGAAGAGTTGGTTTAAATAGTGTCTTTCTTTTTTTTTTTTTTTTGTCAAGAGCCATGGATTTTCCTTTGATTTTCCTTTCGACTAAGTTTTGGTAGGTTGCTAGAATAGACTGAAAAAGAATAAGTATGTCATTCGTTTTTTTTTTTCTATTAATTTTTGTTGATGTTCACTTCACACTAATTTAATGTTTTGCTTTCATGGGAAAAGATTGTGATAAATCTTTACTTCTAGTGTCTAAAATTAAGTTTTTACACCCTCACAGGTCATTGCAAAAGTTAGCATTCAATATCCTTTCATCCCTACCTTTAGTTGTACCAAACTATGCTTGAGAAAAACACTTTGGTTTTCTGTTGGCGTCACACTCTAGAGTGTATGACATGATTGTTGTTATTTAGACCAACTTGTTTATACCAAGTATGGCATTTCTTCCTACAACCCATCGGTGATTCCAGCATTCTTTTAGTTTCTCAGGAAAATCCTGATTAAATAAGTTGGAATTGTCATGAAAAGATGAAAAAGTGGTGAGAAAAATAGGACTCGTGTTAGTATGACATGCATGATGTAAAACACTTTTCTAATGTTCCTAGTTTCTGTTAGTATAACAGTATTGAGTATTCTAGTACAATTACTTGTGCAAGCGCAGTCCACTCTAACCTAATATTAGACTCCAAAACCAATTATGAATCTTTTCGTGATAACAGATGTAATAACTGCAGTACTTATGTGTTGAGCTCTTGCAAACACTAAATATTTGTCTTACTTAACATTGTGACACGTAGTTGTGAGTACATTAAACTGCAGCAAACTCTTCTGATCTTGCTCAAAATATAAAATACTCTCAGAAAACCACTTATAATTCTTGTGACAAGAACTGGTGTTAATACCTCTTGTCTTCTGTTACCATCTCAACTTAGAGCTTTTATATAATATTTGATCAGGTTTTGGAAGCTCTGGAAGTTCTGAAGAAGAAACAAGATGCAGCATCCGAAGAAATCCTCCCTATTGAGAAGTTGATTGGAGAGGCATACTCAACAATTGACAAAGCTGTGAGAGCAGGAACACTGCACAGGAACACCGGAGCAAATCGCAAGGCTCGGCTTGCCCGAAGAAAGAAGGCCGTGGAGATCCACCATGGCTGGTATACCCCTGTTCCTGAAGCCACTGCATGAAACAATCCTCTTGCTAATTTACTTAGAGTAAAATGAGGTGCCACTGAAGAGTTTTTCATCTCTGTTCAAACATTGTATTTATTTAGTTTTCCTTGGTGTTGTTCAAATTGGTTTACAGTTCCATACTTCATGTGTACCATCATTATATAGAGCCATTGATTTGAACAACATCTTCGTAATTTGTCTTTGTTGTACTTTTTTCCCATGTTGTATAATGCAATGCCTCCATAAACTTAACTGTATTTCCCCTCAGGTGAAAATTGATTGTTGTTATAATCCTGCACATGATACTGGAGGTGCATCACTTAATCTTTGCTCCTGTACAGTATCATCGTGAATTATTTAGTCATATATAAACGATAGAGAGGCCTCTGACTGATACACTATTAAACCTATTAAACCATAGTGAATACCAGAGACCAGCAAAAGAAAATTGATACTCAGTTGCGAATTCATGTTCAAATCGAACATACATCATACTTTGGTCAAGGAAATGAACACCAACTAATCAACAAGGCGAATAATTCTAACGAGATTGTCCTTTTGGGAACTCTCTGTAGATTTTTTTAGGAACAAAGACAGTTGTTAACAGAGATTAAAAGCAAAGAGGATGCAAATCTAATAAAATACTGTCATTTAATATTTTAATGCAACTTAATATAAATACATTCAGAAAGTAACAAACTAAGATATCAAATTTTATAATTCAAGCCACTGATAGCTTAGCTAAAAAATAAAACATAGTTAATCCACTACAACTAACTGAAACAAAATAAACTTGATTTATGTAAAACTGAAACAAAATAAACTTAATTTATGTAAAACTGAAACAAATCGTGAACATGTCGGTAGCAAGGTCTTTTGTGTGACAGTAAACCAGATTTGCATCGCCATTTCTTGAACTTCTCTTAGTGAAACAACTTCACGTTAAAATGTTTTTGTTCTTTCCATGAAACAGTATTGTGTGAAACAGATTTGGATTTGAAGCAAAATAAAAGCACAAAAGTTTCTATTGAATGATTTCCTTGCCCAGAAAATAGGTCATAAAACCAGTCATCTCAAAGACATCCTTCATTTCTTGCTTGAATTTATTAATTAGTGCTAGATTGCTTACTGTCACCAAAAGATCATCGACATACAAAGAAATGATTAAAATATCAGCATCAACATGCTGGACACAGTGTAGCTTTAAATTTTTTCTTTCGAAAGCCCAAGCTTAACAAATGATCATTGATTCTAATGTACCATACTCCAAGGGCTTGCTTTAAGCCGCACAGAAGCTTTTTTCAGCAAATATACTTTACCTTCCCGTTCTTTGATGATAAACCCTTCTGGTTGCTCAACGTGAATTTCCTCCTACAACAAGCCATTGAGAAATGCTAACTTGACATCAATTTGAAACACTTGCCACCCGTTTTGTGCAACAATAACAAGTCATAACCTTATTGTAAGCCTTTGCTATTGGGGCAATGGTATATGCATAATCAACTCCAAAAATTTTGAGAATAACCTTGACAACTATCCTTGCTTTGTGCTTGTTTAAGGAACCATAAGGATTGAGTTTTGTTCGAAACACTCACTTCACCCCTATAATATTTTTGTCATGAGATCTTGGAACAAACACCCAAGTTTGATTTTTCTCCATTTTTCTCCATAACAGCTTTCTTCAAAATTCACTGGTCCACACACAACTATGTTGCACACGTTCAATTCTTTTGTCAAGTTTATCACGCTTAACCTGGGGTATATGTGAGTAGCACAAACAATCAAATATTTTCAAAAAATTAATGACAGGTTTAAAACCAAACCAGGCTTAAAAAACTTTTGCTCCTCATCTTGACTTTCAATATTTCAATGCCTGTTTGATCTTTAATTATGCAACTTTTATCTTTAAAGATAGCTTTGAACCTTTTCTCAAGTAGCTGACGAACATTAAGCAAGTTCTGGTTAATTTAAGGATTTTTGTACCCAGGTAGCTTGTGTTATAGCTACTAACCCCTTGCCTTTCACTAGAATTTCTTCACCGATTCTGATCCATTTGACTTTGAAAGATCCTTTGAGCTTTTGTAATGAGGTTATGGATGCTTCCGTATCTTTCAGGCAGTATTACTGTTTACATAAATAATAACATATTTTTCTTACATTATCTTTTCAAGAAACTTCAATGTAATCCCCTTGAAACTATCCATCTTCCGTTGTTTCAATAAATAGTAAAGTAAAAAATTTTAAATTTATGGAGGTATAAGAAGAAGTAATGTGGGCGTAAAAAGCAATTGTAAAAGTCACTATTATGTTTCTCCAAAATTGCAACTAAGTTTTTACTTTTTGGTACGAGATTGCGTGAGCACTAAAAAGGAATTTCTTCCTATGCCTCCATATTTTCTTACTTCACCTCCATAAGCAAAATGAAAAGAAAAATTTGCCATCATCTTCTTTCCTCTTCCTCCACCACCGTATCACAGATTGTATAATCTGGAATGAAATTTGTTTTATGAATTGTCTTTCCAAATTTATAGTATGAAGTGTATAATCCAAAATTGTATTATAAAATGTACAATCTGGAATACAAAATTTACATTCTGTATAGTATAATTCAGAATGTGTAAAATTAATTTTTTAAATTTCGAATTGTGTAATTCAAAATATCTACGGATTGTATAATCCAAAATTATAATTTCAACAAGGTTATAATTGTAATGTTAAAAAGCATGGTGTGCAGGAAGAAATTCCCCGCTAAACATATAATAAAATTGACTTTTTGTAATGTCAAAGTAATCAATTAAATTGCCCATCCAGTGGTAATGACCGCTCTATGCTCAACGGTCAAAACCAAGTCAAAACGGTTATTGCAAATAGTTTTTATACCAACATATATTTTCTTTTCTGTTTTCTCTTTTGTAACTCTTGAATTCTTACTTACTCACATTATAATATTCAGTTTTCTTTCTTCTCTTTCGTTTGTTCATGGCCCTCAGGACTTTCCAACCCTTGTGTAATGTCAAACAACACCTCTTCTTACAAGAATCAAGTTAAATAAGATAGTATCGGAGCTCTTCCTCTAAAGAGATATGTTGCGCATCACTATGATCTTTCACCTTCTCTTTCCTTTCTTTCTGGTTTACTCTATTTTTTTGTTTTCTCTCTCCCTTTCTTACCATGACCTCGCAAGATGATTCCAAGAATGTTGCTGGAACTAGCAATTTCAATGCTGCGCACAACTTTCTCTACCTCCATCCCAACGAGAATCCAACAATTTCTTTGGTTTCACCTGTCTTGGAATCTCATAACTATCATTCGTGGAGCAAGTCATTTGCCACTACCTTTCAACGCGAAAAATAAGGTTGAGTTCATTGACGACACTACTCTTAAACCTGCCAAAACAGATCCTTCACACCAAGCTTGGAAAAGATGAAACAATATGGTTGTGTCTTGGTTAACCCATTCTGTTTCACCTTCTATCAAACAAAGCATACTATGGATGGATAAATCTGAAGATATATGGAGAGATCTTAATTCCAGGTTCTTTCAAGGAAACCTCCTTCGCATATCTGAATTGTAATCGGAAGCTTCTTCCCTTAAACAAGGAAATGCCTCTATGACTGAATATTTTACCAAGATGCGGGTTCTTTGGGATGAATTAGATAGTTTTCGCCCAGATCTTATTTGCAATTGTTCTGCTAAGTGTTCTTGTGATCTTGTTGGTATTTCTCATCAAAGGAAGATGAAGGATCACATTATGCAGTTTTTGAGAGGCTTGAACAAACAATACAGTAATGTCACCTCTCATGTTTTAATGATGGACCCGATCCCATCTATTTCAAAGATCTTCTCTTATGTGGTTCAGCAGGAAAGGCAAATCGGAGGACGCAATTTCTTTAATGGAGCTGAAGCCAAGATTAATAGCACCATTGTCACTTGTAGCTATTGCAAGAAAACTGGTCACATCGTGTCTATCTGCTATAGGAAGCATGGTTTCCCTGGTAGCAACAATACTGATAACAAGAACACGAGCTATGCTAAAAAGGTTTGCTCTCTCTGTGGTCGTAATAGGCATATAATAGAAAATTGTTACAAGAAGCATGGCTTTCCACCTGGATATAAAGCAAGCAACAAGAACAACATTGTGAATAATGTGGACACTATTCAAGAAGCTAAGAATGAATCTGGTGTAGAAGACCAAGATTTTAAATTGTCACACCAACAATACCAAGTTCTCATGAGTCTACTAAAGCAAAGCAATGGTAATGGCACTGATAATACATCTGTCAATCAGGTTGGTCCCATTGTTTCCTGCAACATGAAACAAAGTAAACATAATTTTTCCTCTTTGACTGGTTTGAACAATCATAATAATTGGATTATAGATTCTCGTGCCACAGATCATATAAGTTGTTCCTTTTCGAATCTGATTTCTTCAAAACGGATACCACCTATAAATTTTAGTCTACCTGATGGAACTAAAGTCCATACTACACATTTAGGTGTTGCTAAAATTTTTGAAAGCTTATAAATAAGAGATGTTCTTTTCATTCCTGCTTTTTCATATAACCTAATATATATTTCCAAACTTGTTTCTCATTCCAATTACTCTATTATTTTTAGCACTAACACTTGTGTTATCCAGGACAATATGTCAATCAAGAAGATTGGTATAGTTGATCTTCAATCAAGATTTATACGTTCTAAAGGGTTATAATGAAGTTGGATGCAATCTCTCTTCACGTGTTTGCAACAATACTATGAGTCATAATATTTGGCATATGTGGCTTCGACATCCTTCTCGTCAAAGAATGGCTATTCTCAATAAAAGGTTTCCCTATATAAGCCTTCCTAACACTACAAGTTATGATGTATGCCACCTAGCTAAACAATGTAAATTTACTTTTCCCGTTAGTACTTCATATGCTTCTTTTACTTTTGATGTTGTGCATGTAGACATTTGGGGATCATGTGCTATGACTTCCATGAACGGTGATAGATATTTCCTTACTATTGTAGATGATCATTCTCGTTTCACTTGGTTGTATATCATGAAAAATAAGGTTGAAACTCATGTCCATTTAATCAATTTTGTTTCTATGGTTAAAACTCAATTTCAAAAAAAGGTTTTAAAGTTATTAGAATAGATAATGGTTTGGAATTTAACATGTTGCAATTCTTTAACACTGAGGGAATCATTCATCAAACTAGTTGCATTAAGACTCCCGAGAAAAATGGGTTAGTTGAAAGAAAACACCAACATATTTTAAACGTTACTCGTGCCTTATTATTTCAATCAAATTTGCCTCTAAATTTCTGGAATTATGTTATCCAATATGCTGTAACTTTAATAAACTTTTTGCCCACTCCTTTTCTTAAAAATTCTTGTCCTTTTGAGATTTTACATGATCATTCTTTCAATATGAGTTAGTTGCATGTTTTTGGATGTTTGTGTTATGTTTATACTATATCTGCCAATCAGACTAAGCTTGATCCCAGGGCAAGATCAAGTTTGTTTCTCGGACTGAAACAAAATGTGAAAGGGTATATTGTGTATGATTTAAAATCACATAACATTCACGTTTCCATAAATGTAGTTATTTAGGAAAGCCAATTTCCTTTTAAAGTTCAGATTCATTAAAACCTTCCCAAAAATAACACTACAGTTTCTATTCTAGAACAGATAAAAACTTATGATTTAGATCTTCCTCAAGCCAGTATACCCAATAATGATTGTGATACTGAAAATGATGTTGTTCACAATCAAAATGATATTGATCATACTATTTCCACTGAATCTGATGCAACTCGTCTTGAATAAACTATTGATTCTGGTGTTGAAGAAAATTTTCTAAGGAGATCAAATAGGCATACAATTGTTTCTGCCTATTTAAAAGATTTTCAAACTTCTTTTATAACTAAGTCTGATAGTAATTCTAGATATCCCATTGATGCTTATGTTTCCCTAGCAAGGCTATCTCCTACCTTTAGGTTATCTGCTCCATTGATTCTCATGAGGAGCTTGATTCCTATGAAGCTGCTTCTCAACACATGTACTGACAGAAAGCCATGAGTGAAGAATTGACAGCCCTTGAACATAACAAAACTTGGACAGTGACTTCTTTGCCCAAAGGGGAACGTGCTATTGGATGCTAATGGGTATACAAAGTTAAATACAAAGCAGATGACAACATAGAATGCTATAAAGCACTTGGTGGCAAAGGGGTTCACACAAAAAGAGGGTCTAGATTACTTAGACACCTTCTCACCCGTAGCCAAGATCACAACCATCAGGTTAAAATAATTAGATGTTAACAATGCTTTTTTACATGGTGACTTAGATGAAGAAGTTTACATGCATTTGCCTCCAGGTTTTAATAAACATGATGAAAACCTTGTGTGTCACCTTCATAAGTCTTTATATGGCTTTAAGCAGGCTTGTAGACAATGATACTCTAAACTTTCAGAGTTTTATGCTCTCATGGTTATAACCAATCCTTTGCTGATCATTCTTTATACCTTAAATTTAATGAATCTCATATCATTGCCTTGCTTATTTACGTTGATGATGTTATCTTAGCAGGAGATGATATAGATGAGATAAATGTCATTACTGATTTGCTCAATTGCACTTTTAGAATTAAAAATATCGGGAACTTAACATATTTTCTTGGCTTTGAGATTGCAAGGAACAACAAGGACATTCATTTATGTTAGCAGAAATATACCCTAGACATTCTAAAAGAGGCTGGAATGCTTGGATCTGTTCCCATGCCAACACTTATGAATTTTTCCAAACACAAGAGTACAAACATAGGAGAACCTCTCGTTGATCCTACTCCTTTTCGGAGGCTCCTAGGACGTCTCATATACCTCACACACACTAGACTAGATATCACGTTTGTTGTTCACCACTTAAATCAATTCATTGTAGCCTCTACCACTTTACACCATCAAGCATCCATGAGGATTCTACATTATTTAAAGCATCATCCAGGACAAGGTATCTTCTTTGATTCCACTAGTAGTCTTCAATTGAAAGCCTTTTGCGACTCTGATTGGGCTGGATGCCCTATAACAAGGAGATCTGTAACTGGCTACATAATATACATTGCAAATTCTCCCATTTACTAGAAATCCAAAAAGCAACCAATTGTATCTAGAAGTTCTTCTGAGGCAGAGTACCGCGCCATCACTTCAACCACATGTGAGATTCAATGGCTCAATCACCTTATGCAAGACTTAAAGATTGATCACCAACGACCCTTTATTCTTTACTGCGACAATTTATCAGCAATACAAATTACTTCCAATCAAGTCTTCCATGAGAGGACAAATCATATAGAGATAGATTACCATTTGATAAGAGAAAAGATCAAGCAAGGGGTCATCAAGCTCCTCCATATCAATACTCAACATCAACAAGCAGACATTCTGACTAAAGCTCTCTCCCCTGCTGTTTTTCACAACCTTATGACCAAGCTTGGGCTCCTCAACATTTATGCCCAACTTGAGGGGGTTTGTCAAAGTAATCAATTAAATTGTCAAAGTAACCAATTAAATTGCCCATCCAATGGTAATAACCGCTCTATGCTCAACGGTCGAAACCAAGTAAAAACGATTACTACATAATAGTTTTTTTTCCTTTCTATACCAGTATATATTTCCTTTTTTGTTTCCTCTATTGTAACTCTTGAATTCTTACTTACTCACATTATAATATTCAGTTTTATTTCTTCTCTTTCGTTTGTTCATGGCCCTCATGACTTTCCAACCCTTGCGTAATGTCAAACAACACCTCTTTTTACAAGAATCGGGTTAAATAAGAGGGTTTTTTCAAAATTGTAAATATTTTTAACAATGTCAAGGTTTGCAATTATGGTTTCATTTTTTATTTTGGTTTAATTAGTCGGATGGTACCCACTTTTTTTTAGATATGTCAGTTTGGTACACGCATTTAAAAATGTGTCAATCTAGTCCCAACTTTTGAAAAAATGTCTTAATCAGGTCCCTTTCAAACAAAAATTACTAAAGCCGTTAACTTAATTCATGAGTTTTACCACTAAATTTTAATATAAATATCAATACTTAATTTTGTAAGTCATTTTAAATATCAATACCGTTAACGGTATTAATATTTTTTTGTTGAAAATGACCTGTTCTGCGGAGAACAAATAAGAGATGTCAGACACAAATATCATCTTACCTCAATCCGCAATCTCTCTAGTAGGCTTCCTCCCGGCTTGCATATGTTATCTTTTGGAATCTTGGCTTTGACCGGCCTGGACCCAAGAGGGGTTACCTGCGGAGAAGACTCTGACGCTTAAGTCAGCAAAAGATTCTCAAAAAGTCAAATCTCAATTAAGGGATTAATGAATGCATACCTTTAATTGTGGGGGTCCATGCATATTTATAGATCATTAATTATGTTTGACCACGTCATGGGCTGGGCCATCGTTTGGGGTTGCAGGTGGGCCTGGCCTGGGCCAAGCCCTTTGGTTCGATCACCGTTGGCTCTAGGGGACTTGCTCGTGGTGCCTTAGGTTTGGAATAGTTGACAGGTTCTTGTTTTATCTTCTGATGTAGGCGGCTTGGGCCATTTACGCCTGCTTGATTGATTCATCTGATATCTGTTCGCATGTTTTGCGGGAATTCATGTAGACGAGCTTTACCGTGTAGTTGTATGGGACCACCCAGGTGCGGTACATGACCTAATTGAGACATCTTTTCAAAAGTTGAGACTCAATTGAGATCCTTTTAAAAGCGGATACCAAATTGACACATCTAAATGAAAGTGGGTATCATCCGACTAATTGAACCTTTTATTTTTTTACAAATTTCACGTTTTCCCTTTCTGTGTAAAAGACATAATTAGAAAGAGTTTTTGTTCCTTGATGTTTCTTACATTAATTATTTTTAGATTAAATTATTTCTAATAAAAATCTATAAGACACTGTATTGTAAACACCTAGAGAGAAGTGTTAATGACAACTATGGTTTGAAAAAAAAAGGTAGATTTATCGTCAACTGAATTAACGACTTTGGGTTTCAAAAATAAGAAGAAAACGATCATATAAGGAAACAAGTTGATTCTGGATTCTATGCTTGCAATAGATATTGAGAGTACTTTTACTAGTCAATATAAATTTTATGCTAGTTTCCACACCTTGCGTTGTAGTTAATGCCCGCATTGTGTTCAATGATTTTTCCTCCCATATTAACATTAAAAAAAAAAACATTTTTCAAAATATTGATAATTATTTTCTACGACAAAAAGGTTGAAATGCAAGTATCATATTTTACGAACATATAGGTTATTTACTAACCTAGTTTTGTAATATCAACAAAACTACTAAAGTGTCATTTTGTTACGGGTCTTTTCATTTTCTTAATTTTAATTTCGTTCAACAAACACTAAAACCCGTCACTCATTGCTAATTGTGGAATTTTAAATTTTTTATTTATAATTTTCTTACTATCCTAGGTGATTCATTCATTACTGATATATTTTACCTATTAGTTATTCAATTAATGAGCTTGGTTTTATTAATTGTTTATCTTTTATTATCCAGAAACATATCCACTTAAAAAAGAAGCTAGCGCGGAAGATGTAGAGGGAATCAAGCATTGAAAGGTTGAGAAAAAAAGGGTGATGGTGACATTTTGAGGTGTGACCAAGACATGAAAAGGCACACCCATGTCTTCTTTATAAGTTTTCTTATTTTATGTTTTAATTGTAATTGAGGTCTAAAACTCTCTTAAGTCACTATCTTTAAATAGTTTTTCCTATTTAGGCTTAGGCATTATAGTCTCTATTCTATTCCTAGAGGAGTTGCTGAAGGAGGAAAAGTATAACGTTAGACAGAAAAATTAATTGATCCCACACAGGTGCATTTTGTACTTATTAACTCGCCCAATATGCAGCAATTCCAACGTAAACGAGATATATGAAGACAAGGTGGTATTTTTGCAATATATGTAAATTTTATGTCTCGTTTTCATTACAATCGAGGCAAAATAGATTTTATACCTCTATTATTAGTAACCCGAGACATATGTCTTGTAAAAATTTTCACATCTACTACTATTTTTAAACTTTTAAATTTCATCATGAGTTTTATGTCTTGGTTGAAATTTAACCGAGGAGATAATGCTAAATAAGCCTTGGGCTTTACTTAATCGACACAAATGATCCATAATAGGCCTCAGGCCTTTTCCAACTGAGGCATAATAATTAATATTATGAAAAATAAGGATTATCAAATGAGTAAACCCCAAACCTTATTTGCCTTTTTAGTTGGAAAAGAGATTATTATTATCGTTGGTATACTTCTTTTTATCTATAACTTTTTTGAATGAAACAAAATAATACCCAAGTTTGCATCAAATGCTCTCAGCAAATATTCTTAGCATCGAAAGTAATCTAATCATGAATATAATATATTGAATCTAAGCAAGAAACATCAATGTATTTACCGTTCACTGTTGCGCGTCTTTATCGAGTGGAAATGAGTATTTAAAACCTATTTTTTTTAAGGTTGAAGAGGAGAAAAAAAGAGGAACTCGAGAAAAAAAGCCATGGAAAGGCCACAAGAATGAGAGAAGTCAGTAATCAATAGACATCCTCCATAAATGTTCGTAGGTGCTTTAGATTTTTGTATCATTCTCCCCTTCTTTCACCGAGGTTGCTCTTCTATTTTTCAATTGAGTACTTGCTTCTATTTTCTTAGAGCTCTTTGTTTGATGGCTTTTTTCCTCCAAGAAGTCTTTTTCAGGGTCTTTTTCTTTTGTGTTTGGTACAATGGTGTGTGATTCCTCTTTTTGTAAGTTGTTCTAGAATGATCGATGAGAGTGGGATCCAAAAAGGATATTTTTGACTTTGGGAAGAAGATGATAGTGGATAAAGGAGAAATGTCTAGTTATGTATTGTGTGAAAAACCTTCTCTTTAATGAAGCGAAGAAAGAAAAAAGGAACTCAAGGAACATGCCTCCGAGACTATGAGATCTTGAGACCTTTTTCTATTTTTTTTAGCATCGTCTAAGATATTAACTATGTGCGGAGGTTGAGAGAAACAAGGAGAGAATCTAAGTTGTGAGAGTATAAGGAGGATGTAGTTGAGTAACAGTAACATATAACAATTTATTTTGAAAAACAAAATTTTCCTTATTTTTTGTAATTTTAATATTATTTCTTTCCTTACGAATATATATATATATATATATATATATATATATATATATATATATATATATATATATATATATATATATATATATATATATATATTTATTTTTTTTTTTT
>Ga0214544_1009977_pt1 | contig 14392 bp, 21 predicted proteins | sample CNSS3metaG_FD_160074 | JGI IMG/M metagenome (GOLD analysis project Ga0214544, IMG submission 160074) | Root nodule microbial communities from cowpea collected in UCLA plant growth center, Los Angeles, California, USA - CNSS3 | ecosystem: Host-associated > Plants > Roots > Nodule | place: USA...
TTATTGTTGTGTTCATCTGGAAAATTCGCTTTGAATGAAAATATTGGTCGTTGGGAGACGACTTGGTTCACTTTCATGTACTGCATTTAATATGTTTTAATTTGGTGGGGTACGGCCTCTATCACTTAGGCCGGCTACTTCTTTAGTGGCCTAGACCGATTACTCTTATAGCGGTTTAGGTTCGTTACTTTCATTTGCTTGACATATGTATGGTGATTATTTGCGTCCTTGACAACTATGTGGACGGGTCTTATGGCTATAGTCGGACTAAGCCGCCTAGGTGTAGTACATTACTTTTCAAGATCCTTCTGACATGCAGAAACCAAAAATCCATACCACATTTAAGGTCAAGTGGAAAAACCAATATAATTGCTCTAAGTCCGAACTCGCTAGGTTTTCTTTACATTCAGAGAAGTTCAAGCAATAAACAACACACCATCAAATAAAAGAACCCACGTGTTCTTTATCAAGCAAAAGGAAACAACCCCTACACGAAACGCATGGGAGCCAAACACGACAATCAAGGCTATGGCCAAGCCCCTAGACCCTTCGTGTCAGCCCTACGGTGATAAAGCACCCGAAAGTCATGCACCAACATTGCTATAGGTGACCATTCCTTCCACCAAGCCGTTGCACCAAAACCATTGTAAGATGAGATATTACCCAATTCTCGTGGCTGCATCGCGGATCCCGAGAGAGAGAAAAAAACCATGCAGACCAGAATTGCATCCAAAACCGAAATGCATGTGTGGTATTTCGTTTTAATGGAACCGACGACATTCCACCAGCCATACGGAAACATGACAACCATGTTTCGCCTAATTTTTCTTATTAACTCGATCAACATGAAAAACACTGCACTAATAGTAACGCCCCACACTCAAACCAAAACAACGCTCCTCACCTTCACAGCTTGTTCTCCATGGGTTCAAGACTACCAGCCTTACCCGGTTATCACGCAACACCATACCTCAAAAGAAAGAAACTTAGCATTAGCAAAAGAAAAAAAAGAAAAGGTTGTAAAGTGTAGAGTCCTGGGCACACCACTACAGCTGAAAGGTTTAGGTTTGCAAGACCTTTCTTTGCATAAAGTTGACCCCAAACAAGTGCTAAGGTATGGTTTTCCCATCAAAGAGGTACAAGTGCCAACAATTAAAAAGATGAAAGTTTATAACAAAAAAAACATTATTGCATCGTACCCCTTATGAACCCAAAGGCTACGCAACCACAGTTCGCTCCAAGGTATCCTAAACACGTGGGAGGGTCTATTAAAGAAACCCCTAGCCGCACCCAACCAAAACAAGTATTTGGTAACTCCTTCAGTGTAAAAACCTAACACGGACCCGAGGAAGCCCTTAGTAGCACTCATTGCACTAATATGCAAAGGAAAAAAAAAACCTGAACTCCTACCCTATGGGGGCAGTTCCTTCCCCACTCACAAAGATTACAGAATACTGAAAATGCTTCGCACGAATGAGACCCAACACTACGGCAATGCGTGGGCAATGCTTTTTCTTTAGAAAAAACAACCAAACGCAAGCTTTCACAACATTCAACCATTACCTAAGAAAATTGTGAATTTCTAGAACAATATCAGCATAAAGAACCTTTCAACAACATCACTTTAGAGTAAGCAAACACATGGCAGGCAAGCGTCAATGCTGATAACGTGAATCAGAAACAAAACAACATGAGGCTTTACTTTAAACTTTGCTTTCCACTCTCCGCTCTCTATGTTTTCTCTCGTCCCTCCTGAGCACGTACAAAAAACCTAAACCTAGAGTGTCTAGTGGTTACAACACTAAGTGACAAAGGGGGAGATAGAAAGTAAACAAAACCCAAGATAAGCCTTCTTAGCCTAATGGGGATTCAAATCCTTTCAACCCCATGCAAAACATACCAATTAAGCCATGGGCTTTCTCGTGATATAATGATTAAGCCATGTGCTTTCTCATGATATAATGTTCATTATAAATTTATAAACACATGTATTCCACATGTCATAATTAAATAAAATAATAAAAAAACCACAACGGAAACCACTCAATTAAATATTTTGTGTCTCAAAATATTGGACGTCGTGACCAATACACCAACAAAAGTCTTTATAAAATTTCAACCACTTTATTACTTCACCCGAATACTTTATGTTTTTTCCCAGATCTTACAACGCATATGCTTTATGGTCAACACATTTAGAAAAGTTGCAAATAGATGATGCAATAACTGTTAAGAGGAGGTTGTACCTGACCATATGACCATTTCTTTGACCTAGTCAACTTTTGAATATATTTTATTCCAATATTTGTCTTTTAAGTGAAACCAACACATAAATTTGAAAAATCAACAAACTTAATGTTCATTAGATATCAATTCTCTGCACAGAATCTGGTTAACTGAAATCAGCACAGTTTTGAAAAATGAACAGATTAAAATTCATAAAATTTAACTTCCTATATATCCAGATACTATTTAAGTAAAATCAATGCATAAATTTGTAAAATCAAGAGACTAAAAATTTGGAATAGTGAACTTCATGTGTCTAAATGTTGTTTAAGTAAAATCAACGCACAAATTTCTAAAATTAACATAGTAAAAGATGTGCCCAATTATGTTTCCTGCATATAGCAACTATTTAAGTGAAATCAATGCATAGAATTATAAAATCAACAGACTAATTCTGACAATTAACATTTTATGCACACATTAGCTTATTTAAATGAAATCAGTGCATGGATTTATAAGATTAACATGCTAAAAACACATTAGATTACATTTTTCATACCCAATATGACTAGTTTGCGAGGCAATGGTCATCCTTTTCTTTACATCTAGGCCCTCTCCTTGGGATTGACCAAGTCTTTTTGTTGGATCATGATCCTCTACTTGGTAACAGTCACCAAATCCTTTTGGATAGAGACCTTTGCCTTGGGAATGATCGAATCCACATAAAAATTTACAAAAAATATATATCAAAACATGAAAGCACATAAAAAAATCTCAGAAAGAAGAAAAAATTTTAAAAAATCAAAAATTGAAAAATAAAACCTAAAAAAATAATTTCAAAAATTGAAAACAAAAAGATAAAATTTCAAAGTTTGTTTGGCATCACGACCCTCTCTAATAGAATGGTCAGTGATTTCTTTCTTCCCTTCTAGATAAGACTTTCTTCTTATGAATGGTTGATTCCATTTTTACTTTCAAGATCCTGACCCTCTTTATAGAATTGGTCATTGTAAGACCCGATAAATTTGAATAATTAATTAAATAATTATTTAATAAATGCGGGTAGTATGAGCCTTTAAGGCATTTAATGCGAATTGTTATGGCGTGAAAAGGTACTAGCTCAAGTGGATGAGAGTACTTTATTATGTGAGAGGACTTGGGTTAAAATCCTATGTATGCCAATTGTGTGTTATTTATTTGTTTTTATTTTTAAATATATGTCGAGCATGATTATGAAATGATATAATCATTTAATTATATTAGTCATCATGAAACATGAATTGGTTAAATGGTTGAACATTGATTTGGCATTTGTATGGTTATGGAATTCCTTTAGTGTGATTGTGTGATTGGTATATTTGTGCCATATATATGTATGTTTATTTTGTTAGCTCACCCTATCTGCTTGTGTTTGGCGATGATCGTGTACGCGGTACACGGGAGCAAATGATGTTGTAGGTGGATCTAATGAGGCTTAGCAGTAGAGCGGGGAAAACTCATGGGAACAGTTTTATAGAGATTTATCATTTATGGTTTTGGAATAAAGATGTAATCGATTATGATATTGTTTTGGTATTTTATTGAATTTTGAGAAGATTTGAATTTTAGAGTTATCTTTATTATGAAATAAATTATTTGAAATTTCTCGCATTTTTGGGAAATGGATTTATAATAAATGTGATTTTATTTTCTTATTTTATATTATATTTTAAACTTGTAATATCCGGTCGGGATGTTACAGTCATCGCATCAATTTAAATAAGTTTTTAGTCACCTTCTTCCTCGTTCAAAACCCAAACGAAATTAGTGTCTTTATCTTCACTTATCTTTTACTATGATACTATGAAAAGTCAATTTTCATATTATCAATAAAATCTAAGTAAAGAGGGATAACTGTCAACACCCAATTTCATCCAGGTAAGAAATAACTTTGTTTTCAGAAAATAATTAGGAAGAGGAGGGAATAAAACAAACAGAAGAGCAATGAACATTGATTTGAGTATGGATATATTCCTACTTTTATTTTTATCTCATTTTAAATTTAATTTAATTTTATCTTGTTTTATTTTATTTAATCTTGGTTTCTTTATCTTGTTTATTTTATTTTATCTTTTCTATTTTATTTTATTTTATTTTTAAATTTTTTAAAATTTTATTTGAATTTGAATTATATTTTGTTTACATTTTATTTTATTTCATTTTATTCCTTTTTCAAAAAAAATATTGCTCCTACGGAGAACAAATAAGAGATGTCAGACACAAATGGTACCTTACCTCAATCCGTAATCTCCTCAGTAGGCTCCTCGTCGGTTGATGTATGCTATGTGTTGGCATCTCGGTTAGCATCAGTCTGGACCCAAGAAGGGTTACCTGCGGAGAAGACTCTGACGCTCAAGTCAACAAGGAATTCCTCAAAAAGTCAAATCCCGTGATTAAGGGCTTAATGAATGCGTACCTTTAATTACTGGGATCCATGCATATTTATAGTTTATTAATTATGTTTGGCCATGTCATGGGATGGGCCCTTGTTTGGGCCGCAGGTGGGCCCTAGGTGGGTTTAGGCCTAGCCTAGGCCTTTAGTTAATGCTTATTGGTGCTAAGGGCCTTGTCTGTGGTATCCTAAGTCTAGAGTGGTCAACAAATGTCATCCTAATTTCTGAAGTAAGCGGCCTAGGACGCCATGTGCTTTCGGTTGTTCGTTTATTGACTTAGTTACGTCTGTTGGGTCTTGTGTAGGCGGACTTGGCCATGCGGTTTTACTAGTTCGCCTAGGTGTAGTACACCAGTTCCCCAATCTTTGTCTATGGCGGCAAAGGTTTTGAAATGTGCAGGTAGTTTCCTTGATCTGCCTAGTTGTAGTACACTAGTCTCAGTCTTTAAGTGTGATGAACAATGTTAAGGCTAAAATGTTTAAAAGGTGATGGTAGGTGAAAGGGTAAGAGTTGTCAGAGGCTAAAATGCTTTATAACTTTTGGCGGGAAGGAGTTGTAGCATTTCGAATTGATTTTTATAAATGAGGATGCTATTGAAAGCGTGCTCACGTTGGCTCATTTGTAAGAAATCTGGGATTTGTGATTTGTGTGGCTTAGAGTTGTCCGATTAGTTATGTGTTCCTGTCGGCATCTTTCTAAAAAAGGTATGTCTAGTACTAGTGATAGTATGCCGTTAACTACATCGAGTAGTGGGAGTGGGCGGTCTAGGGAAGGTATAGGTAGACAGTCTGATGAGGAGAGTGGTAGTTTTATGGTTGGGGTGGGAAGGATCTCGATGGAGACGGTGTCCGAGGTAAGGGAAGACCCGCCAGAGGAGATAACAGAGAGTAGTTGGCCGACCAAGGTTAGCTATGAGTGGGTCATTGCCGACGTTCGAAACCAATCCTCATTATTTAGGTGGTCAAGGTTGCTCAACTCGTGGCTTAACTGTACTCCTATCGTGGGGAGTGATGTAAGCCGTGATATAGTGTCCTTGGAGCGAGTGAGTGTTGTTGAACGGGCATGTCATGGCCAGGAGGAGGCAGCTGATAAGTTTTTTTATATGTATATGTGCCATTTTTCACAATTGCACATAAGGCTACCGTTTGATGACTTTACAATGAGGGTACTTTTTTTACTAAACGTTGCTCCTACCCAACTACATCTGAATAGTTGGGTATACTTGCAAGCCTTTCATGTTCTCTGTCGCTCGTTATACATGCAACCTTCTCCGTAGGCATTTTTGTATTTTTATGACACAAGGCTGTGACAGCTAACCACGTGGTTGTCTTTGGTGAGTAGGCCGAATATAAGCAGACTGGATGCATTCACACAGTTGTTCAAACATTTCAAGGATGGATTCTTCTAGGTACTGGTGAAAGGGGTTGGGAAATCGTATTTCTATAATGATGATAGGAATACTAAATTCCCTTTTAGTTGGACTGATAACCCTTGGCGGTATAAGGGCATGAAGCTGAAGGAGTTGTCGGTGGCGGATAAGGAGGTGGTAGAGACGTTGATGAAGTTTACTAATAGGCTGCCCACTTAGGGTTTAATTAGGGTTTCTAATTCGGTTCATCCGATTATTGATACTGAAGGTATCTTTTTGTAATTTTAAGTGCTATAATGTTGTAAGTTAACTGACCGGCATTTGGTATGAACAATGCAAGACATATGGCACAACTTGGGAAAAAGAACTTGACATTTTTTCAGACACTAAGGAAGGAGAAGGCGGCAAGAACAATAGCTGTTGGGAGTACTAAGGTTCCCAACTTATAGGAGTCCTTGGTGGAAGTACATGTGCATGGGGGTACAAAAAGGAAATTTGAGTTACCGACCAGGCCCGGTAGAGGGAAGGATGTGAAGAAGGTCAGGGCCACTTTGTTAGGGCCGAGATCACCTGCTGGTGAAAAAGGTCCTGAAGCTAATCTAATTGAGTTGCCAGAAACAGTTGTTCGGCGGGATATTGAGACTAACATGTCAAATACCTTGATTAATTCAATTGACAGTATGGACCCCAATGCTTTGGTGAGGGTTATGGTAGAGTTCAACAGTAAGGCGATAATACTAGGGTGTCGTGTGGGGTCGTTGTATCAAAGGGAATTGAAATAGGGGAATCGGGCAAAACTGGAGGAGTTGCAAGGTCAAGTCGATAAGCATGTAGAAGAGAAGGAAGCATGGGAGAAAGAAAGAGAGGAATGGAAAGAAGAAAAGAGAAGATTGGGAACATGGAAGGTGCGGTGTCTGGATTCTGAGGAAAAGTATAAGGCCAAGATTGTTGACCTCGAGAGTGATTATGATGAGCTGAAAGAGAAGCACGAGGATTTGGAGGTGGAGCTGGAGGATTTGAAAGGCTGTATTATCCATAAGCATATCAATGGATTCCATACGGGGTTATGACAGGCGACCTTCTTTTATAAAGATGTTGATGTGTTTGATGTCCGATTTGATGTCAACAAGGATGTGGTGAACAGGCTGCTCGTGGATGAGGCAGAGTCTAGTCCCGAGGAGGATGCGGGAAGACGGTGGATGCAGAGCAAGCGGATGCGAATCCTGATGATGTCGTGGCTGCAAAAGATGTGGAATAAGAGTCAACTGAGGATTGTTGTTTTAAATGTTTTCTATTTGATTTTGATCCTAAGTTTGTATTAATTTGTACATTGTTTACTTTGTTGTTTATGTGATGAATGTTGTTGGTATATTTGTTGTTGTGTGACACCGCTAGGATGTGTTATAGGGGCGCATGTTTTGGTATGTTTATCACTGTGAATGGATTTCCCTGCTCTATCGAGCTGCTCACCCCCGAACTAATTGTTACAATGCCTCAAACCCCCACACACAAGGTTAGCCCTTAATGAATTTCAGGCCTCCTACTACTCTCACCACAAGAGTCAGTCCGCTCTGTGTGAGACCAACTGACTCCTTAGAGTGTTAGGATGCAACCTTACCTTGAATCCTTACCAAATTATATAGATGGGGCACCACCATGAACAGTGGCAGATCTTGGACCAATATTTTGAGGGTGCCAAAATTTTGGTTGAGTCAATTTGGTCCGATTTTTTAAAAAATTGATGTAATTTGATTATTTTCGTTAAATTTCTTGAAGCGGAGCAATGATTTTTTATCATGACTGACTCTAAGATTAGGTCAGTTAAACAAACAAAACAAATCATCTTTATTCACAACTTCAATTTTGATTAAAAAATCTTGATCTAATTCAGAAAATTTAACAAAAAATGACCAAATTGTATCATTTTTTCAAAAATCGAGATCAAATTAGGACTAAAAAAACTAGAGGACTAACTTCACATTTTTGAACGAAAATAAAAATTAAAAGATTAATTTTAAAATATTTATATAAATTGGTAACAACATTGTATTTACTTTTTTAAGATAATAAAAAATAATAAAATTATAATTTTTGTTATCATTATAATTATAAAATAAATACAAATAATTTTTATAATTTTACTATAATTAATTTTCATTTATAATAGTTAAGTTTCAAATAAAAAAATGATTAAATTAAATAAGTGATCACTTGAAAGATAATGTTAATAAAATAATTAGTTTTATTTTTAAAAATATTAAAAAGGTAAAATTGAAATTGTGAAGAAAAAAAAAGAATAGAAATATATTAAATATAGATATATAAAAAATTTTAAAATATTAAATATATTCAAAATATTAATTTGTAAATATATATTTAAAATTATATATTAATTAAATTATATAGATATAAAAATTTGGGAGGGGCATGGCCCCCTTTGTCCCTTCATAGGTCCACTTCTGACCATGAACTCCCACTAACAGGGGCCATGGAATTACATACTGACCAACTGAGGTACCACCATGAAGTCTCACCTAGAGGCTCATGGAATTATGTCCTGACCACATACGATTCATATTCCACCAACCAATTAATACATGTTGTTCCTACAGAGAACAAACAAAATATGTTAGACACAAGTATTACCTTACCCTGGTCTGCCATATCCTCAGTAGGCTTCTTCCCGGTTGATATATATCTCTTATGGGTATCTTGGACTGGTCAGTTTAGACCCGGGAGGGGTTACCTACAGAAGGGACTCTAAAGCTCAAGTCAGCGAAATCTCTCAGAAAGTCAAATATGATTATTAGGGAAGTAATGAATGTGTACCTTTAATTCGTGGGGTCCATGCATATTTATAGATTATTAATTATGTCTGGCCACGTCATGGGCTGCGCCCTTGTTTGGGTTGTAGGTGGGCCTAGGCCCTAGCCCAGACCTTTCGTTCGATTATTGTGGGCCTGGTGAATCTTATTGAAACTGTGGTGGGGAGGATCCCGATGGAGACAGTGACTGAGGTGAAGGAAGATCCACCCGAAGAGATAGTAGAGAGTAATTGGCCGGCTAAGGTCGGTTATGAGTGGGTAATGGTTGATGTTCGTAACCAGTCGTCATTGTTCCAGTGGTCTCGCCTGTTAAATTCGTGGCTGAACTGTACCCCTTTTATCACGAAGGGTGTGGACCATGGTATCGTGTCATTGGAACGGGTAAGCGCTATTGAGCGCATCTGGCATGGCCAAGAAGAAGCTGCCGAAAAATTCTTTTACATGTATATGTGCCATTTTTCTCAGTTACATGTAAGGTTGCCGCTATATGACTTTACCATGGGGGTGCTTCGTCAGCTAAACGTGGCGCTTACTCAACTATATCCGAATAGTTGGGCCTACTTGCAGGCCTTTTGTATTCTGTGGCAGTCACTGTACCTGCGGCCTTCTCCTTATACATTTTTTATATTTTTATGATACGAGACCCCGACACCCGACTACCTGGCTGTCCTTGGTGAGCTGGCCGAGCATTAGCAGACTGGACGCATTTTCGTAGTCATTCAAGCACTTCAAGGATGGCTATTTCAAAGTTGTGGTGAAGGAGGGGGCAAGTCACATTTTCTTAATGCAGATGGGAGTACAAAATTCCCTTTTAGTTAGACGGGTAGTCCTTCTCGGTATAAGGATATGAGTACCGATGAGTTGTCGACGGCGGATAGGGAGGTGGTGGAGGTGCTGATGAAGTTTTCTGATAAACTGCCCACTAAGGGCTTAGTTAAGGTTTATAATTTGGTTCATTCGATTATTGATATTGAAGGTATCTGTTTATGACTTAAATTGTCTTGATGTTTCTAAGTTAAATTAACCAGAACTTGGTGTATTTGTGCAGGACATATGGCTCAAGCTGGAAAGAAGAATTTGACTCTTTTTCAAGCACTGAGGAAGGAGAAGACCGTGAAGGCGAAAGCAGCTGGGAATGCTGAGGTCCCAAATTTACAAGAGTTGTTGGTTGAGCTGCACGTTCATGGCAACACCAAGAGGAAGGCTGAGTTACCGGCCATGCCTGGTAAGGGGAAGGATGTAAAAAACGTAAAGCCAACCTTGCTTAGGCAAGGGTCATCTAGTGGTGTTAAAGGACCAGAAGCCGGTCTGATAGAGTTGCCGGAAACGACAGTTAGGAAGGACATCGCGATTAACCTGCCGGAGATAGTGATTAATTCTATCGATAACATGGAGCCGGACCACCTGGTGAGGACGATGGTGGATTTGGGAGCAAGGCGCTAATTTTGAGTCGCCGGGTTGGTTCGTTGTCTCGCAGGGAAGTGAAGGAGGGGAACCGGGGAAAGCTGGAGGATTTGCAAGAAAAAGTTGACAAGTTCGTGGAGGAAATGGCTGCGTGGAAAAAGGAGAGGGAAGGGTGGGAGGAAGAAAAGAAGAGGTTGGGAACCTGGAAGGTTCGCTATCTGGATTCGGAGACTAAACATAACGGGAGGATAGCAGACCTTGAGGCGGATTATGATGAATTAAAGGAAAAATATGAAGGCATGGAGGTGGAGCTCGAAGATTTGGAAGGCTGCATTATTTAAGAGCACATCAACGAGTTCTTGAAAGGGGTGAGGCAGGCGGCCTTCTTCTGCCAGGATATTGATGCGGTCGATCCAAGATTTGACGTGAACAACGATGTGGTGGACAACCAGCTTGTTAATGAGGTCGAGAGCAACCCCGAGGAGGGGGTAGAAAAGGGAGCAGCGGTGGATGGTGATGACAACAAGGCGGTCGAGACCCAGGCCGTTTACTTCTCGTAAGGGTGGGGAACTTAAACAAATTAACATTAAGTTAAGGGTGTTCGACCCAGGTCGCTTACTTGTGGTAAGGGTGGGGAACTAAAATGAATTAACATTAAGTTAAGGGTGTTCGACCCAGGCCGCTTACTTGTGGTAAGGGTGGAGAATTAAAACAAATTAACATTAAGTTAAGGGTGTTCGACCCAGGCCACTTACTTATGGTAAGGGTGGGGAACTGAAACGACTTAACATTAAGTTAAGGGTGTTCGACCCAGGCCGCTTACTTGTGGTAAGGGTGGGGAACTAAAATGAATTAACAAGTTAAGGGTGTTCGACCCAGGCCGCTTATTAGAAGCAAGGTAAGGAGTAGTCGTGAGGTTAAGAACACTTTGTTTATTCATGAAATTTGGGGTGCCTCGTTAAAACCTCCCTGGCCAAAACCCTCCTTAGGAAAAAAAGACCAGGTGAGGGAAAAGAGTACACCCAGGGTTACAAGCATTTTGTGCAATACAATACATGTTTTTAACTAAAGTAAAACTTAAGATGGGACACATTCCATGTATTGGGTATTTCATCCTCTGACAACTGCTCAAGCCTATACGCTCCTCCTCCAGCATCTTCACGTATTCGGTTTGAGCCGTCCCAATTGGCGGAGAACTTGTCATCCTTCTTTCTTGCTCTGTTGACCATTCTCCAAACTAAGTCTCCTTTTGCGAACGATCTCGGACATAGGTTTGCGTTATACTTTCTGGTCGCTCGCTGTTGGCAGCTAAGTTGCATATTTGGGCTTTTTCTCTTAACTCGGGCAGGAGGTCAAGGTGGGTGGTCATGTTTTGATGATTTTGGGCTAAGTCGTATAGTTCTCGGCGTAGAAATGGTTCACCAATTTCAACGGGTATCATGGCGTCTGCGCCGTATACTAGGCTGAATGGAGATTCGTTTGTTGCTGATTGAGGGGTAACCTGTAGGCCCATAGCACTTCCACTAGTTCTTCTGGCTATCGGCCCTTGGCTTTGTCCAATCACTTACGTAGTTCCACTAGTATAACCTTGTTTGCCACCTCGGCCTGTTCTTTGGTCTGTGGGTGTTCAACAGAGCTAGTTACATGTTTGATGCCTAGACCGGTATAGAATTTAGCGAGTTCATTGTCTATAAATTGTTGGCCATTGTCGGTGATGATTGTTTGTGGGACGCCATACCGACATATAATATCCTTCCAAACGAATTGTTGGACTTGCTGGGCTGTAATGGTGATTAAAGGTTTGGCCTCTATCCACTTGGTGAAGTAGTCGACGGCTACTATTAAGAACTTTACTTGACCTTTGCCAGGGGAGAAAGGGCCGAGGGTGTCCATTCCCCACTTTGCAAAGGGCCAAGGAGATAGTATAGAGTGAAACTGCTCTTGTTTCTGGTAGATAAGGTTGCCATGCTTCTGGCATGGTATGCATTTTTTGACGAAGTCTTGGCAGTCTGCCTCCATTGAAGCGTTCTCTTTTTGCCATGTCCTTGGTTGTTTTCGTGGAGTTATCAGCCTAGGCCAGGTACCCTTTAGCGGCTTAGGTCGCTATTGTTGTTTTGGTTTGTTTGATCAATGTCGCTTCTTAGCGATTTAGTTTGGGTACCCTAGCATGTATATGGTAACTGTCATTATTCGGCTAGGCCGACTAGGTGTGGTACACTTGTCATGCATATAAGTCTCATGTCAACCTTTATAACCAACCCTCACTCATATTCCATGTCAAATCCATACCAACTCATCATTCTCAAACCATGGAACTAGCCATACATGTAGCATATCCAAATCATGTTAAACTCATTAATCGTAGACTATAGATTTTCTCATTCATACCAAATTCATGACCACATATATAACTAACCATTCATGTATATTCCATACCAAGATCATGCTAAAATCATCATTCACCACCCATAAACCATCTTTGCTTATGCATATTCACTCATCTCATGCTTTAACATAGCAATCCAACTTAACATCACATTATGCAAAGGATTTGGGGATTTTAGAAATTAAATTGCAGCTTTTGTAAAGCTCAGAAATTTTTTCAACATGGGCTTGAATTTGGTGTTTAACCTTCTCATGAAAATCTTAGAATGAGCAATCTTTTAGAAAATCTTAGAATGTAGCTCAGAAATTTTAGAATGAGCAATCTTTTCAACATGGGCTTTAATTTGGTGTTTAACCTTCTCATGAAAATCTTTTATGAACTTGGACATAGAAACCCCTTCTTTATGAACAAAATCAAAAGAAGTTGGAAGAGGTAATAAGTCCAATGGTGTGAGAGGGTTAAAACCATAAACTACCTCAAAGGGTGAGAGTTTGGTGGTGCTATGGACCACTCTATTGTAAGCAAATTCAATGTGGGGAAGATACTCATCCCAAGATTTATGATTCCCCTTAAGCAAAAACCTAAGCAATGTGGAAAGGGATCTATTGACTACCTCGGTTTGCCCATCAGTTTGTGGGTGACAAGAGGTAGAGAAAGAAAGTTTTGTTCCTAGCCTAGACCACAAGGTCCTTCAGAAATGGCTTAGGAATTTAGCATCCCTATCAGACACAAATGTTTTGGGTACACCATGGAGGTGAACCACTTCTCTAAAGAACAACCTTGCTATGTTGCTAGCATCATCTACTTTGTGGCATGGTATAAAATATGCCATTTTAGAAAATCGGTCCACTACCACAAATATAGACTCAACACCCCTAGAAGTCCTTGGAAGCCCTAGGAAAAATCCATACTTATATCCTCCCAAGGGGTGGAAGCAACATGCAAAGGAGTATACATCCCTGCAGGAATTGCGTTAGACTTAGCATGCAAACAATTCAAACAACTAGCGCAATAGTTTTGTATTTCCCTTTTCATATGGGGCCAAAAGAATTTGTCTTTAAGCATGGCCAAAGTTTTGGCGACCCCAAAGTGACCCATAAGTCCCCCCTCATGCATTTCTTTTATCAAAAGTTTTCTATGAGAACCTAGAGGAATACATAGGCGACGTTCTTTGAAAAGATATCCATTTGAGAGATAAAAGTCGCCTTGGACTTAGTGAGACAATCATGATAAATGGTAGAAAAGAAGGGATCATGAATATACAATTCACATATGTTGTCAAATCCAAGAATTTGGGACCCAAGCTTGGCTAAGAGAGTATATCTCCTTGATAGTGCATCATCCACCATATTAGCTTTCCCTTTCTTGTACTTGATAACATAAGGGAATTGTTCCAAGTACTCAACCCACTTTGCATGCCTTTTATTCAATTTGTGTTAGCCCTTCAAATACTCGAGAGTTTCATGATCACTATGGATAATAAACTCTTTTGTCACAAGGTCAACATGCACCCCACTCTTATTGACCACAAATCCCAAAAAGATGACACTTTCTACACAGAAAGTGCACTTGTCAATGTTAGCATAGAGTTGGTGGTCTCGGAGAAGAGATAACACAACTCTTAGATGACCCACATGAAGCTTAGAGCTTGTACTATACACCAAGATGTCATCAAAATAGACAACAACAAACTTGCCTATACAATCTCGCAAGACATGATTCATTAGGCGCATGAATGTACTAGGAGCAT
>Ga0214544_1009979_pt1 | contig 14386 bp, 12 predicted proteins | sample CNSS3metaG_FD_160074 | JGI IMG/M metagenome (GOLD analysis project Ga0214544, IMG submission 160074) | Root nodule microbial communities from cowpea collected in UCLA plant growth center, Los Angeles, California, USA - CNSS3 | ecosystem: Host-associated > Plants > Roots > Nodule | place: USA...
AAACGTTTATTGTTAGTATAAGTATTTCAATTTAATTATAGTAATAAGCATAAGAATAAATAAGAAGGAATATACCAAGTGACTTGCTTTGCTTTGATACTTTGTCAATTTCACTGAAAATATAGATTTTGTATTTTGATGAGTAATACGGTGCATAAATGTTGTCAAACTTGTTGTACATCTACCTTTAAGCACTGTTAGGTGAAATAAAGAATTTCCCAAATACTGAAATTGAATGTGAGAATCACTTTGAATTTGATACAAATTTCTCATATTAAACCAACCTTCAGTGATCCTTGGGTTATCTGAATCCATGTTATAGGTAACTGTTGTGCTCTTACCATTTACATCTACCAAGTGCCATTGTGGGCCTATTTCGTGTGCATAACCAACAGCAAAGTGTTGATCAACAAATAAAAATGGTTACAAAATAATGAGGACACTAAATTATTTTCAAACAATAAAGACATTATCAATATTTTTTCCTGCAAGAACAGAAACAAAAACAAAACATATATAAGTTGTCAACATACTTATATATCAACAAAAAATATATTATATATAAATAGACGTTGATAAAAATTAAATCCATAATTAATAATTCTTTACAAAAATAATTAGAAAAAAATGAAATAAAGTAAAAATTTTGAAGATTGAAATCTTTAGATATATATGAAAGTGCAGTACATACGTTAAATGAACGTTAGTAGATTTGATTGTGTTCCTCTGTAATACTACTACTAAAGTGAGGATCATGATGATACAATATGCGAACCACATAGAACAGAAAATCTCAATGCATGGTATTAGATCTAAATTTGTATTTGTGTTAAAATTGAAGACATACCTAAGAGAATATGTAGATGGTGTTGAACTTCCAAAGTATTGTTCTCTAATCTTGGGTTTGTTCCATTTCCAATTTTGTAATTGCAGAGAAATGGAGGTTCAAATGTAGTGTTGAGTGAAGGATGTGTATCAAATGGTAAAGTGAAAGTTGTGAATGGAATGGAAAGTCAGAATAGAGAACATTATCATGTACAAACAATGACAACAATTTTAAAATTGTTATTGTTCACTGACACAAAAAGTAACAGATAAAATAAAGTATAGAAGTTACAACAAAAGTAACAGCAAAATTATATAATTCTGATTCTTTAACATTTAGAAAATTAAAGAAATGAAATGCAATTATGTAAATTTAAATGAATGTTGTTTTTTTAGTAACACCCAAGTACATGTATCTACACATTTATTGTTCACAATAACAATTGAAAAACAACATACATATAACGAATAACAGAAACAATAGTGTATTAATATATTAGTAGCATTACTGGAATTCAATGAAGTAGATCCTGGAAAACAAAATAATATCTAATGCAGCTATCAAAACATTTATCAATCACTATATATTATACACTACTAATCTGCATGAACTGTAATGTGCACCAAAATTTGTATATGGACCCAAAAGATAAAGTAATCTGCACTAATTGTAATCTGCAAGGTAAAAAAGAAATACAGTTAAATGTACAATAATTGAAAAATTTTAAGAATGTTATAAAAGTAATTTTTATACCTTTATCAAAGATTTTCAAATATTTCTTTGTAAACCACATTTGTAGTTGTAGTGGTTACTTTTCCATCTTCATCCAGAATTAAGATTTTTAGTCCTTTCTTTGATGTCACTCTAGAAATTGCTACGTACAATTGTCCATGAGTAAAAACTGGACGAGGAAGATAAAGTCCAACTTTAGAAAGAGTTTGACCTTGGCTTTTGTTTATTGTCATCGCAAAGCATAAGGATATTGGAAATTGCCTCCTTTGAAATTTGAACGGGATGCTGGAATCAGAAGGTGTCAAGTTCATTCTTGGTATGAATATTTTGTCACCAACATTTTTGCCAGTTATTACTGTAGCAGAGATAACATTCTTTCCCAAATCATTAACTTGCAACCTTGTACCATTGCACAGACCATTTGCTTGATCAATGTTTCTTAAAAGCATAATTGGTACGCCAACTTTCAATTTAATCCTATGATTTGGAATTCCTGAACATTTAATATCATTTAGAAACTCTTGAGTAAACCACTCACCTTGAATTTCTTGATCATCATCAGATTGGCAAGGAGTGTCTGAACTTAAATAAACTTGTTCTTCACCAGGAATCAAAGATAAAATGAAGTCATTTACTTGTTCAACACTATCAATTGTAGGGCAAAGTATTGCACCATCATCAAAGAATCCAGGAGTCATGATATTTTCAATTAGACCACCATAAACAAATTTGACTAAAGAAAGTAAAGGTGTTTCACTTTCCTGAATTAGAAGATCTGTTGGTATTGAAAGGTTGGCTTCACCACTTTCATTCAAATTCATATTTCCATCTCCAATTTTAAGAATCCAATCAGCAAATTCTTTTATATCTTTTGCACTTTCATTTGAAGTAGCAGTCTTTAACCTCATGTTTTGTGATAGCTTAAGAACTGTGCAATATTGCCACAAATCAGAATAGTTAATTGATGAGTTCACAATATCATACCTTGATCCCTTTCTTACTACTGGCAAGATTTGTCTAAAATCACCGCCCAAGACCACCACCTTTCCACCAAATGGTTTGTCAGCATTATGTTGATTCGTAGCTCTCATAATGTCTCTCAATGTTCTATCAAAAGCTTGAAAGCATAGCTTATTCATCATAGGAGCTTCATCCCATATTATAAGTTTTGCTTCCATCAATAGTTTAGCACGAAGACTTCCTTGATTGATGTTACATGTTGATTCATCATTGATTGCTAATGGTATGCAAAAAGTAGAATGAGCAGTTTTACCTCCAGGAAGCAATAAAGATGCAATGCCACTTGAAGCTACATTAAGGGCAATCATTCCCTTTGCTCTAATAGCAGCTGACAAAAGTTTCCAGAGATATGTTTTTCCAGTACCACCATAACCATATAAGAAAAAGAAATTCCCTACCTCTGAGTTCACTGCTGTCATAATTCTGTTATAAACATGTAGTTGCTCATTAGTGACAGACTGCAATAGAGATTGATGTAGCTTCTCCATTTGTTCTTTATCATAATTCATTTCATCAACAATGAACCTGTTCTGAAATTTGAATGAATTTGAAAGATCAGGTTGAGGAAGGCAACTATAATCTGATAAAGCTCGCCCATTTGAATTTAGAAGTTCTTGTACTTCTAGTAAGCAAAGATTGTGTAAATCATGCTCTTCAATTTGAAAATCTACAAAATAGAATATGTAATTAATACCTAATTATGGAAAAAACAGTGTAGAATAATTCAATTTAGTACCTGGTATGTTCAAGTCTTTTCTTTTTTGATATAGGATACCATCTGCAAGTAAAGTCCAAGTTGCATCCCAAACAACATTTGGCTTAGACATTGTATTCATGATTAACAAAGCAACAAATAACCTTCTAAGTTGATTTCCAGATGCAAGATGGCTAGCCTCTTTAATGGCATCAATGAATTCTTTGTCATCTGCCAATAATCCTAATTCTTGGCAAGCCTCTTGGTATGTGGAGAATGTTTTACCATTAATTGTCTTTATACTATCATGATCAATACAACCTTTTTGTTTTGTTAGTAAGATTCTCATGTAGTAGCATTCACCTGATCCTGGAGGAACATATGTTAGTCGACCAATACTATAACCTTGCTTTCTTGGTTTCCATTGTTTTTGTTGAGACATCCAAACAAACTTTGTTGGAAATTCAGCATAGGTCAAGTTTCTACCTTCCTCAAATTTTTTGTTAGCTTCAAACCAAGCTAGGAACATGGTGTTCATATTCTCATTCCTATGCAATACATCATCAATTCGATCATCATCTTTAAACAAAACTGGTTGTTGATCTTGTAAGTGAAAAGTTAAACGTTGAACAGCTGGCCATCTATGATGGATATCAAAGCCATAAATTCGCCAAACTGCTTCACATGAAGATAAATATCTACAATCATAGTATCTTTTTATCTCATCAACAATACGCATCTCTGTAGATTCATTCTCTTTGTCTGTAATTTTAATTGTTGCTCTATCAGGACCTTTGTTGACATATTTGAACAAATAATTGATTGAGTTGGATTTGTTGCAATATTCTGTATTAACATGAGCTTGATAACACATTAAGAGAAGAGGACTATACGGCACCACATTTGCATTACCTAATTTATGTCCATTTTTCAACACAAATAAACCATCATCTCTACGTCTATATACAAGATATCCATCTTCATCAATTGTAGTTGAATGTCTAAATTTTTTAAAAAATTTAGAACACCGACCTTCTTTCATACATGGCGAGTTGAATCTAGCGGCTCCGCAAGGACCATGTATCATATATGTTTGAACATCCTTTGAAAGTTTAGGATAGAGATCTGGATGAGAAAGTTCAGCAAAGATGACTTGATCTATATGCTTTGCATTTTCTAACTTGTTTGAGTCACTCAACCATAGTAATATATAAGCATGTGGCAGACCTCTCTTCTGAAATTCAACTGTATACATACCTAAATTTGGAATATAATTATTAGAGAAAACAATTGCCAGTAAGAAAAATAAATTAAGAAAAGTAGAATGGTATACCTGCATTGACTTTGCCAAAGAAATGATTCGTCTTGAAATCTGTCATCATTTGGTCTAATTTCATTTTAACAATGTCTGGCATATCTAAAGCAGTTAATCCTCTTGATTTGACAAAATCAAGAATTTCAGGCCAATTTACATTACATGTGATTGTTATAAACAAATCTGGATAGCCATACCTCTTACAAATTGTCATAGCATCTTGGCAATTATTGAACATGTATCTCATACCACCTATAAATGAAGCTGGAAGAATAATACGCTTACCAATGGAAGAAGGATCAGTTTTACATTTGTTAACAGCTTCTTGTAACCCATTCAGAATATTTGAAAGAATGAGTTTTTGATTATTTCGTATAAAAGACAACCTTTGGGCTTCCATCATAGTGTATGTATCCACTAAAAATTGTTGAAACAATCTACATGAATTTACAACATTACTAAATTCAACCTTTCTATTTTGTATTCTGAAAGCAATGAATTCTTGTAAAGAAATGCGAATTCTCTTTCTACTTTGTCCATATTTTTGACAATCTCTAATTGGAATATCCTCTTGATAACCATCCTCTCCATATGGGAAAATCAAAGAATATTGAAGAGGAATGAAACATGTGTGTGTTTCATGTAGTCTTGTTGACTGACCAGAAACTTTCTTGACAATGATGTCCCTTCCTACATCTAAGGTGCTCAAATCACCAACAATCAATGTTGCCACTTCATCTGCTACTTGTGTATTGTATACTCTAGGATCCTTAAAGCGATGTCTAAATAACCTCAATCCAAAATCTGATTGTTCATCATCATGTATAAAATCTCTTACTTTTCTGAATGTTTGAGCAAGTACATTGTGTTTGTCAATCATTTTCTTCAACTCTTCGATCAATGATTTATCAAATATGGATTGCTGACTATCAGACCTGTAAAATTAAAAATTAGACCATTATATGCGCAATGATGACTAAAACATAAATAAACTATTTACACATACCCAAAGTGACTAACTCTGTTAGTTGTTTCATTTTCTGTGTCATAAATATATAGTTGTGCAAATTTTGGATTTGATCTTTTTTCAGGCAATAAACTTCCAATGCGATGGTAATTTTGACTGCTAAGAATAAATTGAGGAGGACCCGGTCCATCGTTGATTAAGGAATGGATCTTAGCACCAATGGATATAAATGAGAACATGTTGTTGTAACTTCTTATGTAATATAAGAAATGCTGGCTTGTACTGTCTTCACCTTTTAACAACTTTTGAAGCAATTGTGGAGGTTTCTTCAACAATGGAAGTTGTACTTTTCCCTTTTGACAACAAAGAGAGAAATCAACTTGTTTTAATCTTTTGCATTTATCAAATCTGTCTTCGTACCACAATTGAGCTTGACAATAGGGACACTCAAGTGAACACTCCCCAACATCAACATTTCTTAAGTACATAAAAAACATATATGTCATTACTTAAATAACATTTATACTTAAATATAAAAACACTAAAAAGTATTGTTTCACCTTGAATTTCAGCTTTTGAATACAAATCAGATTTGAAATGTCCAATTATGTTATCTGAAAGAAAATGAAAAACTAATTTTATAAAAAGAAACAGTAAGTATTTATTATTTAAAATGAACCATTATTGATTACCATCATTTTCATCTTCTTCAGAATTATTGTCAAAATCCAATATCTTCGAAATAGATCTAATAGCTTGCTCCCGAGAAGGTTGACAGAATTGTACACCTCGAACATAGATTGAAATGAATATTAGCAACCTGAATTTGTAACAATTAAAGAAATTAAAGTAATGAAATGAATTTTGTTTATATTGGAAATTACCATGACTTTGGTTTTGTTGAACATAAAAAGGATTAACAACTTCAGAAAAAGCAGAACAATTTAGTGAAGCATGACTGGAGCTGCTACCCATAATTTCTTTTGGTAATAGTTCTTGTGTATTAAACAGATTGGTTTTGCTTCTTCCAATACGACAATCAAATTGAACAATACCTGCAAGTACATCCACAAATTAATGAACTGAATTATAAATTTATAAAAACAATAAATATTATTGATATATATGATTTTGTAATTCTGTTCTTAATTTAATTTATCAATGAAATATAATTATACATTTCAATAACTAAAATAACTTAAATTTGACTTTGAAAAACTAAAATAAAAAAAAAGACTAAAATATATTAAAGCACTGTGTTTGTACTTTTTCTATTAAGAGAAAAACGTTAAAAAAATTAATATATTTTTGATTTGTACTTGTGTTGTTACTGTTGTTGTTTTGCAAAATTGGAGCATTGGTAGATTTAATGGAGGTAGAACCATGAAATTCTAATAAGAGAGGTAGTAATAGTAAAATTTAGTATGAAAGGAATTGAAATCAAGATAAGATAATAATAGATATATAAAGAATTAGTAATTAAGCATTTTTATCACCAATGGTATTACTTTTTTCTGCCAACTTCTGATTTATAATAAGTTTCCTTCTTCTTCGTGCAGCTTTCCCATTATTTTGGTCAAGTTCTGCAAAATGCAGTTAAATAAATGATTATGAAATGCATTTAAAGATGAAACAAATTGATTATGAAATGATGTCATCTAATATCCATGTGTGTTAATTGTATAATATGCATTAAAGATGAATAATAAGACTAATAAGTCTGTAGTGCTAGCATTTGTACTGAATTTGAATGAAAATTAAATTAAATAACAAACTTACCATAATATGTCAACTCGGAAAGTGGCTTTCTATTTGTAGATTGAATTCTTTTATTCTACACGTGTGTATATTCATTGAGAGATAAGTAGGTTTTGATAGTTGCATCTGGGGTAACATTTTCTTTCCATACTGGTAGAATTGTTAAAAAGTCAAATGAGAAAAGAATAGATGTAAACTATGCAACACAAATAATAAACATATAGAAAACTATCACACTGAAAGTTTTTACAAAATCCATATTTGTCTTAGTGCATTGAGTAAATTGATTTTGGTGCCTTTTTGATATCAATATTTGTGAAGGAAATGAAAAACAAATTGACAATACTGAATGCAGTAATAAATTTGTTGGATGAAATTTATAGTGAATGAAAAAATGATTACCACAATTTCTTAACTGAGAAAGAGGTGTAGTATTTGGAAAAGGAAATGCTTCACTTGAACTGGATTTGTCCTCATTTGTTATTGCAATCAAAAGAACAAAAAAAATAACATACATGAAGTAAGAGTGTAGATTTAATTGAATTTGATGAGAAACGAATGAAATGAGATAGAAAAAATGAAGAAACTTAAAAATGCAATGTGAGAAACATAAATTTATTTAACCTGTGGACTTCATCAAGGTATTGGAAAAATTTTGTGAGACAATGTTCTTCCTTTTTCTTCTTCCATTTGTTGAATCCATTTTGTTGTGATAATGTTCAAAGTGTGCAGAAGTTATGCATTGTATTGTTGTATTATGGTGTTTTACAAATTCAGAACATGTTGGAAATCAAATAAGATTAAGATTTAAAATTAATAATAGAAAAGTAATAACAAAATCAATTAACAATGCACTGTGAAGAAAGTAAAGCAGAAAGCAAGAAAAAACCTATTAATAGATGTAGGCACATTTTTAGTTTTCCACGCACATTCTTCCTGATTCAGGTACTAACTGTACAAACTTTTGACAAAAAGAACAAACATTTCATTGATATGGAAATATCAGAACTGAACATATAACTCAATATTTGGAAAAACGTACCTTTTTAAAAAGATTTGATCTGCAATGTCCAAATTGATGATTTGTAGACAATGCAAAGCCTAATTTCAGAATGTGCATCTGTGCTATATGTCCTTTTTTGGCAAGCACAAAAGTACTATGGTTTGTAATAGTCAACCCTTAAAGTAGACATTTGTTTCTACATTGAGTGTAACATGCAACTACTAAAGAAAGGGCAAAACAAAATTATTTTATTGTTTTGAATTTTAGAAATAAAAATAAATTCTAAGAAATTAAATTTAAATTAAAAAACTTGTAAGAGAGTTCAAACTGAAATGGGTTTTACTGTTTTCATGGTTACTATATTATTCAAATAAGTTAAAGATTACTAAAAAACAATTAAAATAAATTTTGCAACAAATATTAAAATAATTTTTGTAAAGAAATTAATAAACTTTTTTGCAAATTATATTCAGTTAGTATGTCCAAATATTAGTACTGCAAAATATAAAATTGACTTCTATATTATTACTTCTAACCTTTTTTTAAGAAAATTAATCAGATCTTTTAACATATTTGAATTCTTATCATAATCATTTTCAATTATTTTTATTATCCGAATTGAAAAATTATTTTAGAAAATGATTATTTAAATAAATTTTGTATTAGGAAAATAATTAAAATATAAAACTTGACGATAATTAAATTAGGTAAAATACTTATAGATATGGCTTCTAATTATTAGAAGCAACAAAAAAAGATGCTAAAACTATTACAAACAAAATAAAAGCAAAGTACTTTCAAAGTTCTTCAAAAAAACCATACAAAATATAAAAAGTAAACTAAAAAAAGTGCAATATTAAAAACTGCATTCTTTGTGGACGTAGACTTTGATCTTCTTCTTTTTCATTTCTTTGTCAGCTAGAAACACAAGAATATCTCCTTCTTCCAAATGATTGAATGTGCAGAAGTCCTTCCATCCCTTCCTAATCTTACTTGACTTCGTAGGTGTATTACGGAGTAGAAGCTTACATTGAACAATGAAAGTGTTGTGACGTCCCTGCAATTCCAACCTCCTCAATCTACGTTTATGAACGTAATCTGCAAAGTCAGATTGTAGGTCCTGAAAAAAGAACAAAATAAGAGCACAACAAAAAAATATAAAGAAAATAAAATATAAAATGAAAAGTTCACCAGATGGCTGGCTTTGCATTGAGATTTTGACAATTTCATTCTAAAAAGATGTTTTTTTCGCAACCGAATTAGGTTTGAAAGAAATTTCGCACCAGTCGATATTGTAGACATGTTGGAGAATACAGTGATGTGGAAGGTTGAATTGCCAACATATCTAAATATAATTTGATGGATATGTTGCAATTTATAAAAAACTCTTAGGCTATACCAACCATCCGTGAGAACGGGATGATTCACATCCATATTAAAAGTTAACTGATGTTGATTGCCTTCAATATCTTCCAACTGCCAAACCGGTCTTAATTCCTCATCAAAAATAGAAAAAAATATTGGATCAACATGTCTGAACTCCTAATGAGACAAGAAACAAATAGAAAGGTCAAAAAGATGAATAAGACAAATATGAAATTGACGATGAAAGCAAAAATATTTAAATCCAGGAATAAAAACATGCATGGGTGATGTAAACAAAAAAAATAAGCGACATAGACGAAAAATGTATAAAAACAAAAAACAGAAAAGTAATGAATTTGAAGGCTTAATGAAGAAAGTTGAGATCTTTAGAAGAAATAAATACTAAGTCAGAGTTCAAGCAAAGTAAAAATATAAGTTGTGTTATGAAAGACAAAAAAGGTTGACATACATGAAAAATGCATCAAAAACAGAATATTTAACGGATTTCAACGATTATTGAAGAAAGATGACATTTTGATAACCAAATAACAAATGAAGTAAGATTTGGAGAAGAAGTAAAAAAAAAATTGCATAGATGATGAAGGAAAATATAGTTTGACATGAACCAAAAAACGACCTTTGAACGATTATTGCACAAAGTTTGAATTTTTAGAAAGAAAATCGAGAATAAGTAATATTGTGAAAAAAGTGAAAAAAGAAATACATGCTTTTGAACGATTAAGATGAAGAAGCAATGTGGTACGGTTTAAACTTAAAAAAAACAGCAAAGCACATACTTTTTCAAGTTTTTGTGAAGTAAACGTACCTGATTATGAACAAAATGATACGTAGTGAACCTTCCTGAAGTTTTTCTGGCAGTGACACTCAAAGAGGAATCCATGGAAGCAAGTGTAGGGGAGTGACCTTTCTTTTTCAGTGATTTTATAAAAAACATAAAACTTGATAGTAAATAAGACAAACAAACGGTTATATAGATATGAAAAGACTTGTAATTAAAGCAAAATTAAAGAAGGGTTTTTGAAAATACAATCATATTTAAGAATATTTTTAAATTAATTTTGAGAAAATAAAAATGACTTTCAAAAAATTTTAAAGAAATATACATTTTTTTAATAAATAAAAACAAATAAGAAGTTGAAAGAGTAATAGAAGATAAAAATAATATAATAAAATATTAAGAAAAAGATAAATAATTACTAAAAGAATAAAAGTTAATATTATAAAAATTGTATTTTTATATAACAAAATTAAACGTTTATTTAAAGTTATTTAAAATAAAAATAGAAAATATAAATTTAAGACACTAAACATAAAAAGAGGTAGACAATTATTTTTAAAATTGTAAGAGTAATCATTTTTTATCTGAAAAGTTAAACAAAATAAGGAAGAAAAATTATGATTAAGAAAATAAAAATAAACTTTAATTCTTTAAATGGAAAGTTACGTAGGTTTTTTTATTTGTTAATCAATATGTGAAAGGAGAATTGTGAAAAATATTTGATAAAGGAAGAATGGTTTTGAAGACATGAAATAAGTTTTATATGTTGCGAAAACAATAATGTAGTTGAAAAATATACATAGATAAAAACTTAATGACTTTGAGGTAGCTAGCATTATAATGTAGTTGACATTAAAAATAATATCAACACTTTGACATTATGCTAGCAATATATACTCAATTTTAAAAATAACCATATACAACAAAAGGTATATAAATTTCTAGAAATATATTTAAAAAAGGTACACAAATAGTGAAAATAAACGATTTTTTATAACCAAAAACACAAGGAAAAACTTCTACTGAACTTAATTAATTTCATGTAGCTAGCATGATTATGGTGTTGACAATGTCAAATTATATCAACACACTTTGATTCAGCTAGCAAATTGTGAATGTAAACATAGAGTACAGAATTAAGAATAAGCATGAAATCTATTCAGAATTGAGCAACATTTGATGTAATTCATAATTAAATTAAAACATAGTTGAAGTAATATTATTTTCAAAATAACAACCTAAGACAAACACAAAATAGTGGTCATGAGTACAAATACATAAAAGCAGCAAATGTTTTTCAAAAAAGAACATAACCAACATAAAAAACCAAATAAAGTCTATTACAATTTGTAGTCTATCACTTTTCAATCTTGATATTCTTCTTCAACATCTTCACTGGAATCTTCTTGTTTTCTTGAACCATAGATCGACTTTGTCTTTTAAGTGCTGGGACAGGTGGTTGAGTAGCCAAATCAAGATTGTTCAGATGAGATGGTTCTTTGTGGGTTAACTCATCAATTTCAACATCAATTACATCTTTATTTTTCAAGGATTCTTTGCAGGAACATGGCTTGATACTATATTGTTCAAATGATCACTTAGAGTCTCAGCATCATTTGATTCTTCTGTGAATTTGATTAGCAAATCCTAAAACAAAATTAAACAAATTAGCATATACAAAGCTTTACAAAATAAGTTAAATTGTAATCTTCAACTACCTCTGCAATGGAATCAGATGAGATTTGATTTGTTCGCTCATTTACTTTGCTTTCTTCTTCATTTGTAGAGTATAGATCCTAAAAATTGTATCCAATCGAAATAATATTAAAATTAAAGAAAAATATAGGATAAGACGTCAAAAAAAATAAATAAGATCTTACCAAAGACTTAATTTCAACATCAGAAAAGCTTTCAATTACTTTTTCATCCATGCAAACTTTTTTAACTCTGAATGATTGTTTAAATTTGCTATTATAATCATTCTTGCACTCAACTTTGAACAGATAGGTCTTATCAATTAGGACTTCAAACTCTTTAGGCAAGTCTCCAGCAGTAGTGTTCTATTAAAAAAAGGATAAATATAAATGATGTCAATTAATGAAAAAGAATTACTGTACATAACAATAATGATTAAAATAAGTGGAAACGAAGTACCCAATATAGAATAGGAAATAATTGATTGTGAATTCATTTGAAAATCAAACAAAACATTTAAGTTAAATGTCAACAATATAAGCATAAATGATTATATTAGAAACTTAACCTTGTCTTGTAAGTCAAGAATGTCAGAGCATGATTTCTTCAACATTGCACTTGCATCACGATCAAATACAACAAAAGTTGTAGAATCTGTAGTATGAATTACACGAAGTTTCAGTTTATACCTAAAAAAAAAATAAAGACATGATGAACATTATTAAGTTTTCTTAATATTATATTAATAAAATCATATTCTGAAGATTAATAATATTACCTAGGTGTAACCTTAATGACATGCTTGTTACACTTTTCACAAAAAAAACATTTTGGAATCAGGATATACTGCTTTGTTGCAGATACATGTTGTATACCACCAATCATCATGATCTAGCACATGTTTGATAGTAGCCTTTACTACAAAAGTACTTTCCTATAAAATAAATAATGAAACAATATGAAAAAAAATAAACGGTAATTAAATAAAAATATTTATGTGCAACATAGAGACAAATATTTGAACCTGTTTAAAATCTTTGAGACCTTCAATTGAACTCCTAGGATGCAGCTTAATGAAATCATCTTCTAAGCTAACTTTAGAAGAAGCAGAAAGTTGGGTAAGAGGTTGAGAAGGAGATTCAGTACTATCCCACATCCTACGTTAAAAAAATATGTTATATTACAAAGATATACATATATCTATGTATAAACAAAGATATATCTTATGTATATATACTTACATTTTTTTCAACTTGGTTGCATCTTCACCATTACAGTTAAAAATTATCTTGGTACAGTTCATACAGTTTTGAATAGAAACTTTATCTACAAAAGACAACATGTCAAAAATAATTTTAAAAATTAATACAACTGTAATAATCAATCAAAGTTAGTTACCTTGGAAGGTCTTCACTTTGCAATAATGTAAAGCAATGACAACATGTTGATCCTCTCCAGAGGCCAGAAATGCATTTAACATATCAACATATTGACCAAATAAAGTACACTCCAGTCGCAAACTATTGAATGTTAAAAATCACATAAAAAGAGAAGCAGATGAAATACATAAAAATAAATAAAAAACACTAAAGAAGAAAAATAGATGAAATCCGCTTATCCATCAGCTTCAATAAGGATGACATTCATTTTGGTTTTCTTACCAGCTTTCTCTAGCTCCCTTTCTGTTCCAACACCAGTAAACATTCCAATGACATCTACAGAAAAAGGAAAAAGAAAGAAAAAAAATTAACAAAAAGTTATACGAAAAAAGAAAGAAAAATAAGAAAAATATACTTACTAACTAAGTAATCTGTGTCAAAACCAGCAGCTATGATTGTTGAAAAAGGGGTGTATGAAGTTGTAGTTTTCGGAACTAAGGTACTTTCAACCATATTGACCTTGGTTCCAAATTGGAAGTTGATCTTATAGGCGTGATTTGTAGTTCTATAAGAACCACCATTACATGAAACACTAAAAGATTGAATGGTGTAAACCTTATCCTCTTTGATTTCAGACTGGAATTTGTATATCAATGTGCGTCTAACAGATGCATGGATTAGGACACCCTGCAAAAACAGTTTGATAAATGAAAAAATAAAAGCATATTTAAACTTATGGGTAAAAATAAAAAATTTAGGAAAAGTAAAAAAATAAAAGGCGTTTATAGTTTTAGGAAGGTACCTCTTTGTCTTGAAGAACAATTTCCATGGAA
>Ga0214544_1009981_pt1 | contig 14383 bp, 8 predicted proteins | sample CNSS3metaG_FD_160074 | JGI IMG/M metagenome (GOLD analysis project Ga0214544, IMG submission 160074) | Root nodule microbial communities from cowpea collected in UCLA plant growth center, Los Angeles, California, USA - CNSS3 | ecosystem: Host-associated > Plants > Roots > Nodule | place: USA...
CAAAAGATTCATTTGACATAATTAATGGTTCGGTTCCAGAAGAACCTCAGGTACCTGAAATGGTTGAAAATGATGAGATCTCAATAAATTATGTCATGAATCATATAATATGGAACCAAAATGAAGTCAACATTGATGAAACTTTTACATATAATATAGTGATGAATGCTATGAATGACAATGAGCATCAATAACCAATGATCATTGAAGATTGTCGACAAAGACATGATTGACCAAAATGAAAATATGCAAAGAAGCATAATTGCTTGCTAAATGAAAGATTTTTGGACCTATATTTCGCACACTTGAAGGTGTGAAACCCGTTGGGTACGTATGGATTTTTGCGCAAAAATCAAATAAAGAATGATGAAATTGTTAGATACAAATCACAATTGGTTGCTCAAGGTTGTTCACAAAAACCTTGTATTGATTTGTGAAAAAACATATTCACTAGTATTGGATGCAACAACATTGCAATATTAGATTATCCTAGGCGCACAACAAGGTTTGCATTTACATCTAATGGATGATGTTACAACCTATTCGTACGATTCTTTTGAGAATCATATTTATATGAAAAATCCCTGAAGGATTTTATTTGCCCAACAAGACAAATTCTAAAGAGGGTTATTCAATAAAATTGAACATGTTCTTTTATTGATTAAAGAAATCAAGACATGTGTGACATAACCGTCTTATTGAGTACTTATTAAGAGAAGGATATTAAAATGATCTTATTTGGTCTTGTATTTATATGAAAAGATCCAGATAATGAATTTGCCATAATTATTGTTTATGTAGATGACATAAACGTCGTTGGAATTTCTAATGAACTCACAAAGGCAATTTATTACTCAAAGAAATAATTTGAGATGAATGATCTTTGAAGAGAAAAGTCTTATTTGAAATTAGAAATTGAGTATTTAAATAAAGGTGTTTTTATACGTCAAGAAGCTTATATAATTAAGGTGCTTAAAATGTTCTCAATGGACAATCATTAATTCATAACAAATTTATAATTTTATTCTTTTTATTGATTACAATTTAATCATTTGAATAAATTAATAGTACTAAAAAATATTTTCAAACAAAATATTAGATGCAGCGACCACTAAATTTTTTGACATTAATTATTACATTATAAATATTTAGCATCAACCAACTTTTTGACTACTATTACAATATTTAATTTGGTCGATGATTTATTCGTAGGAAATTATATTTATTCACTAACATTGTTTTAGCACTAATTATCATATCATACATATTTAAGGACTGTCAAATTTTTAAACACTAATACGATTTTAATTAAGTTGAAAATTTGGTAGCTAAAAAGTATTATATTTAGCAACAAAATTTTTTGACCACTAACTATCATATTATACATATTTAGCGACCACAAAAATTTTTTGCCTCTAATACAATTTTTAATTTAGTCCTTAATTCAGTGGCTAAAAATATTATATTTAGCAACAACCAAGTTTTGGTCGCTAATAATCATATTATACATATTTAATGACTACCAAATTTTCGGTGACTAATACAAGACTTATTTCAGTCGCTAGAAACATTACTTCCATTTTTATATAAATAGTGATCGATTTATCAACAAGTTAGTTACTAAAATTTTTAATCATTTATTTACTTCGTAATTAAATTGTTATATTTAAAAGTGCAATAAATTGCTATTTTGGTCGAGATTTTTTGACAAATGTTATTTTGTGGCTATTTCAATTGCAAATAGGAACTTATTTATTTTTTTATTACTAAAAGACCTATTTCTTATTGTGTTCATCCATTCATTTTTAAAATATATGAACCAATATTTACTTGGCCTTGGCCTGACCCAACACATATACTAAAGAGTTTGACCCAACAAGCCTAACAATATTATTAACCTAAACTGACTAATTCATAAATATATTTGCTAGAAGAATTACTATATATTAATTGAATATATGGTCAAAATCGGTAGTTTTATTATATTCCTTACTATCGTATATAATATATTATAAGATATATTTGATTGGTTTATATTATCTTTATCATATTAATTTTACATACATGGTACGTTATTATTATTATTATTGATATTCCAAATTTTATAACCGATTTTCTCAGGATCGAGAAATCCTATAAATACTTATAGGGATTTCAACGGGTCAGGTAATATATGGGTAGTAGCTCTTGCGTATCCTACCTGCTGGATAAATATTTGCCCCACACCCATATTCATGCGGGTATCCATTATGCGGGTATTCACATATTTTTTTAATATCCATGGATACCTACGGGTATTTACAAAAAAAAAATTTAACAACAAATTTTAACCATAAATTCAAATAAAATATAATGCATAACATTTATAAATTTCAAACAAAGTGCAAATAACCCATTTAAATAATGTTAAATGACAGTTTACAAATAAATAGAGATTTTTTAAAACCAATTGATAAAAAATAACACATTCAAAATCAATGTGTTAATGTTTTAATTATTTTTAAAAATATTTTAATTTAAATTAAAGTATAGTAGGTACGGGCATCCACATGTACGAATATTATGATACTCGTACCCACCCCGTTAAAATGTGGGTATAAAAAATACTAGTATTTGTTACCCGCGGGTATCCATTTTCCAACCGTTGTGATTTTTATACGTGGATACCTAGGGGTACAAATTTTTTTGACATCCCTAAATATATCTCATATAGTTAGGGAATGACACACTCTCTGATATTCCCTCCTGCACTCATCAAGAGTTATCAAACCACTTAGATCTTGTTATGCTACAAATCTTGGTAAGAACAAACCAAACATGATCAAAGTTTTGGACAAAAGTAAATTAATCAACTTATAATTTAATAATTTAAGGACTAAGAACTTAATAATCCAATTTAAAATGAAAAATGTTAAAGACAAATATTCTTAATTTATATTTTAGTGCAAGAATCAGACTTTCTAGTAAAAAAGTAAATATGAGTTAAAAACTTAACTATGATTAGGCCGGTTTGTACTTATACTATACACAAAAAATTGTCATTAAGCTACCCATACTATTTCGCAGGTAACACAACCATGGTGAACTCCAGTTATTGTTGGAATAATTTGTGGATAAGTTACACGATCACAATTTCGTTAATATGCATGCAAATTTGTATTAGTGTTTTTCCTGTTGATAATAACCAAGTATAAAAAATCTTTAACCATAAATTTTGTCATCAGATTTTGTTACCAAAAAATTACAATAAAATAGATTAATATCCTTAATATGAATAAATGAGTTGTGATTGACAAAAAAAATCTTAAAAAAGTACCTAAAGAAAAAATTTATATGATTTCAACCAATAAAATCTATATAAAGATTTAAAATAAATTTTATTTATTTATTTTAAATAACTAAAAAGTTATTTTTACACAATAAAATAAAAAATTTGTCATTTTATAAAAATTGAAAAATATAAAGAAAATTTGATAGACATAGAAAGAGAAACTATATATTTTTTATCGAACCAAAATTTTTTTAGAAACTTATTTTACAGAAAATCGAAACATATATTTAAATCTAACTACTACTGTCCTTCTTTCATCTTTTTCACATGTTTAAAAGTTGTAGGATATTATATTCATTTCCATCCACAAAAGAGTTCACCTTATCACCAGGACGTAGCTCTATAAATGTGTTCTCGCATGTACGCTTATTCACACAACCGAACTCATCAAAGAAGAGAAAAACCATAATCTGTTTCATAGCCAGCCAAAGAAATGAGGAGTGCAACTCTCTTTGCTCTCTTCCTTCTCTCTGCCCTAACCTTCTACCCTCCTTCAACCACCGCTCAACCTGTCAAGGACGCCTATGGTAACAGCGTTAAAAATGGTGGCTTATACTACATATTTCCACGCTTTTGGGGAGGCGGCGGCGGTGGAATTAAACGAGCCATAACTGGAGACGAAACATCCCCTCTCTCTGTTGTTCAAACTCCCTTCGAGACCGATCCAGGAAACCCATGGCGTATTCAATCCTTAGTCGCTGCCCTTTTTGTTCCTGAAGGCAGAGTGTACATTAGCTACGATGTTCAACAACCAGGTGTCCGCTCTAACTACTGGACCGCTGTTGAGGGTGAGGCTGAAAGAACCGTCGTTAAATTGGGATACCCAAATTCCCACCCAGGCTTCTTCACTATTCACAAAACTTCCTCAGCCGATACCTATAAATTTCAGTTCTGTTCAAATGACGACGCCACCTCCTGCAGTAATGTTGGGATCGTTAAGGATGATGCAGGGAACAGGCTTTTGGCCACCAATCAAGAAAAACCATTCGAGTTTATTCTTGCGCCAGTTTCGTCTGTTGCATCTAAATGAAGCACTATCCATGAAAAGTCGTACACTTTGTCCTTGTGAGAGACGTGTCTACGATATGCTTTGGATGTAATAAACTACCCAACCCTAAATAAATAATATATCCAAAGCTTATGTTTTCAGTTTCTTTGGCCTGTTCATATTTATAGGGATAATGATATTTCAACAAAAGTTTTTGACAAGTTTTTTACAAAGGTGACGTGGTAGCGGTTTTTTTAAATTTTAATTACGAAAATTTTAGTTCACACGTGCAGCGGAAAGAGAAAAAAAACTGAAATTAAATGTCAGTTAGAGAGAGAAAGTGAAGAGAGAAAAGGAGGAAAGTGAGGTCGGGGGTTGCGAAGTGAGAAAGTGAAGAGAGAAAAGGGGGAATGTGAGCCCGCCGGAGTTTGTGGTTCAGTGAAAGTGAGATTCTGGCAAGCATTTCGCCGGGGGAGGTGGAGGATAGTTATCAGTGAAAGCGAAAAAGATAGAGAGCAAGAGGGATAAAGTGAGAATGAGAATGAGAGAGTGAGAGGAGTTAAGCATTGCAGATTAGTGGTGGATAATTGCAGTCATTGACGTCGTTTGGGTGGGTTACCGGAGACAGGTCGTAGAAGAAGTCGTCATCCCGAACGTACAATCGAACCTTTACCGGAGCCCATTTAATTTATTTAACCCAAAGGTAACGTATTTCGTTCGTATTACGCAGAGGATGTGTATAGAATGATATAATTTAGTTTTGCAAGTTTGAATGAATTGGGGGATGTGTTTGAGGTTGACCATGTTCAGAAACATTGCATCAATGGATCTATCATTATGTTGTTTGAACAATTCTCTTATCATTCAAAGTTAATTAGTTGTTCCGACCTTTTGGATCCATACATTTATGCAATTGGATTTATATTACAGGCTATGAACATTGCATATTGTCAATTGTGTCGTTTAATTTGAACTTGGATGTAAGTTAAATACCCTTGTGTTGAACTTGAAGTATTTAAAAAAAAAAAAGGTGCATTAACTGAAGTATCTGATTTATCTTTCTGTACAATACTGTTCCAAGAACTGACGCAAATGTGGGGACTAATGCATATGTAGATGGGGACTTAAAGCAAAGTTGTTGGCATAAAACTGCAAAAGCAGCCAAAAAACTCAACTTAAATTGTTCTACATAGATCATTCCTAATTCATTCATTTAGACACATATTTATTAATGTTATCCATTTCCAATTCAATTAATTAGGTGGGAGTACCTGTTACAAAAGCGGGGAGTTACTCCCACCTATGTGGGGAGTACAGTTGAACCTTATGATTACTAGTTCGACATGGTATAAAACTTATTTTAACTCTCCTTTTTACAGCATTGACCATCATGTTACTCAATCACGAAGTGCAGTGGACCAATTAAAATTTAATGAAAGGAATTATGTGGTTTTTATATGGACACACAACTGTATAAACAGCTCACGCCGATGTGGGGAGTAAGGACGCTGTATGTGGGGAGTTGGAGCAAAGTTTTTTGAATAAAGTTGTAGGACAAGCAACAAAACTATATTTAAAAGTGCTAAATATCTTATTCCTATTTCATTCGTTAAGAAAAAAATTACTTTGCATGACCCAATTCTAATTGAATTAATTAAGTGGGAGTAGTAGCCTCACAGGACCCCAAGTGTAAACCTAATACAAAAGCGGGGAGTAATTCGCAACTATGTGGGGAGTACACTTCAACTTTTCAAACACATTTGCCACATTGTACAAAACTTTGTTAAACTCTCGTTTTTGGACCATTGACCATCAAGTAACTCAATGACAAAGTCTAATGGACCAATTAAAATTGAATTAACGAAAGTATGTGGATTTAATATGTGCACACAACTGTATAAATAGTTGACGCCGATGTGGGGAGTAAGGACGCTGTATGTGGGGATTTGAAGCAAAGTTTTTTGAACAAAACTGCAAGACAAACCAATAAACTTAATTAAAATGTGGTAAATACGTTATTCGTATTTCATTACTTAAGAAAAATATTTGTATGCATAACCCAATTCCAATTCAATTAATTTAGTGGGAGTGTAGCCTCACAGGACCCCAAGTGTAAACCTGATAGAAAATCGGGGAGTAACTCGCAACTATGTGGGGAGTACACATGAACTTTTGCAATACTGCTTCAACATTGAATAAACACTATTCTTAAGTCGCATTTTTCGACCATTGACCATCAAGTAACTCAATCACGAAGTCTAATGGACCAATTAAAATTGAATTAAGTGAAGTATGTGGATTTAATATGTGCACACAACTATATAAACAGCTCATGCCCATGTGGGTAGTAAGGACGCTGTTTGTGGGGAGTTGCACCAAAGTATTTTGAACAAAGCTGTAAGACAAACCAGTAAACTTATTTAAAATTTGGTAAATACGTTATTCGTATTTCATTCGTTTAGAAACATATTCGTTTGCATAACCCAATTCCAATTCAATTAATTTAGTGGGAGTGTAGCCTCACATGACCCCAAGTAAAAACCTATTACAAAAAAGAGGAGTTACTCGCCCCTATGTGGGGAGTACAGTCAGACTTTTTCAATACTGCTTCCACATTGAATATAAACTCTTGTTAAATCGCCTTATTCGACCATTCACCATGATGTAACTCAATGACGAAGTCAATCACGATGTCCAATACACCAATTAACATTGCATTCGCTAAATTTTGTGCTTTTTCAACTACACAAACCGGTAAAAAACATTTGTGGCAGATATGGGGATTAAAGGCAAACTTTTTTAACAAAACTGTAGAAAAAGCGAACACAATTAATATAATGTGTAAACAGATCATTCGTGTTTGATTTAGCCCAACAAATATTCCTTTCCATTATCCAATCCCAATTCAAGTAATTTGGTAGGAGTGTAGACTTACTAGAGGCAAAATTCAAACCTGTAATGGTAAGTGGGGAGTTAAGTGCACCTACTTGGGGAGTGGAGTTCAACTTAATCAGTACTGCTTGCATATTTACACAACTTTATTTAAATCTCCTTATTGGAGCATAAACAATTATGCAAATTATTGACGAAGTCCATACCTCCAATTAACACTGCTTTCACTGAATTTTGTGCTTTTTAAACTCCACAATCATGTGTAAAACATGTCACGCAGATGTGGGGAGTTATGCATATATATTCGGGGAGTTTGGGCAAACTTTTCTAAGAAAGCTGCAAAAAAAAACCCAATACAATGATTTTAAATTTAGTCAATAATATTCGATTCAGTCAGACATATATTGCTTACAATTATCCAAATCCAACCCAATTAATTTTTCGGTAATGTAGGCAAAGAAGAACCAAAATAAAAAACCTCAAACCAATGCGGGGAGTTAGGACAAAATATGTGGGGAGTAGAGTTAATGATTATGATTACTGCATATGGATAGTCGAGACTTTCTATAAATTTCCTTTTACGATCAATGATGATTCATTCAATAAGTGACAGAGGCATTTCACTAATAACTATCCTCCACCCCCCCCCCACCCGGTGAAATGCTTGCCGGAATCTCACTTTCATTGAACCACAAACTCCGACGGGCTCACTTTCCCCCTTTTCTCTCTTCACTTTCTCACTTCGCAACCTCCCGACCTCACTTTCCCCCTTTTCTCTCTTCACTTTCTCTCTCTAACTGACATTTAATTTCAGTTTTCTTTTTCTTTCCGCTGCACGTGTGAACTAACCTTTTCGTAATTAAAATTTAAAAAAACCGCTGCCACGTCACCTTTGTCAAAAACTTTTGTTGAAATATCATTATCCTATTTATAGAGCCATAGAATTTTAGTGTTATCCCTTCCCGCCACTGCTCTGGTTTACGTCTTTCATTCCCTCAACATAAAACAACTTTTTTTCTAACATATAACTAATTAACATATGCGTATACATGTATATTTACTTTTATTATTTAGGGTAATAAAGATATTATTTTTTATCATAATTACTAAAAATAGATAAAATATTTATATTATGGATAATTAATTATATTTAAAAAATTAAATATAAAATTTAAAGTGTAAAATAATAAAATAATTTATTTTAATAATGATAAAATTGGTCATGAAATATGGGCAACAAAAAAAATTATAAGATGGTTAAAAAAATCAATTATGTATAAATTAAAATAAGATTATCACATACTTTTATATAAACTAGTGTGTTATTTTTTATGATAAGTAAAAAATATTATTATTGTTATTATAATTATAATCATAATTTTTGTAACTTTATTTTAATTAGTTTTTATTTATTTTTGTAATAAGATGGTTAAATTTAAAAAATGTCAAATGAAAAGAAAAACGAAAAAATTTAAAGGAATGGTCACTTGAAAAGTAAAATTGATCAACTAATTACTTTAATTAAAAAAAATCATTTGTTTAAAGAGTAAAATTGAAAAATAAATGTGAACACCAAAACAAGGAATCTCTTATATATAATACATAATAAAAAATTTATAATATTATTATTTTTTTTAAATATTTGAAGACTAAAAAATATAAAACAATAAATGAAATATTAGTTAGTAATTTTAATTTAAATACATATTTATTTATTTATTTTAAGAAAAATTGTAACACCCCATTTAATTAATAACCGTAATTAAAGGAAATGTCACAACGAAATAGTATAGTGGCGTAGTCTTAGAGTTTCCACATAACGCCTTACAATGAACCAAGACATACAACGATGTCAAACTAATCCAGATACAGAAATTTAACTAAAATGAAATGGAAGTTTAAAGGACAGCCAATACATGGGTCGTGGCCTTAAAAGAAAGCCCAAAGTAGAAAATCCAGCCCAGATGGCTAAGCAGCAGAGTCACCGTCCTCCTATTGATCGCGAAGACCTCTCGCATCTGCTCCCATCAATATATTGATGATCATCGCAAAAGATAGAAGAGCCACATACAAGACAACCAGACAAACAAACAGGGTAAGCTAGAGCCGTAAAGATTTCATCAATGCATTCAGATATACTTTCGCAGTCCAATATACATACATCACCCAAGCATATTATAACCTTCTAAATCTACGACTCGACTCAACTCATCCGGATACATATAACCTGGTCAGATTCAGCGGATGCTTGCACTTGTGATGGATACCTCTGCTCACCCCCGAGCTATGTGTTACAATGAATCAATTCCCTCACACACAAGGTTAGCCCTTAATGAGTTTCAGGCCTCCTGCTACTCTCATCGTAGGAGTCAATCCGCTGTAAGTGAGACTAACTGACTCCTTAGAGTGTCAGGATACAATCCTTACCAAGTTATATAGATGGGGCAACACCATGGACACCCACTAACATGGGCCATGGAATTACGTCCCGACCACTGAAGCACGACCCTGAAGTCTCACTTAGAGACTTCAAGGAATTACGTATTGACCAAATACCAAACATATACAAACAACCAAGTAACAAATACATATATCATGCATAGGAACCTCACACCAGCATCCGTAAACAATCCTCATTTATCATATATTGAATCATTATCAACTCGTTATTCCCAACCATGAGTAAAGTGCTTCCTCTCATACCAATACCATGCATATATATATATATATATGTATGTATATATACATATATAGATATATATGTATATACATATATATATATATATATATATAGATATAAATATATATATATATACATATATATATATATATATATATATATATATATATATATATATATATATATATATATATATATATATATATATATATATATATATATATATATATATATATATATGTATATATATATATATATATATGTATATATATATATATATGTATATATATATCCAACCTTTCATGTATAATTCATATAAAGATCATGCCAAACTCACAATTCACCACACATAACCCTCTGCGCACACAACAGTGACCTCTGCGCATTCTCGCTTAAGCGAGAATCCCCTCGCTTGAGCGAGACGCTCGGTCGCTCAAAACTGAGTTGGTCGCTTGAGCAACCCCTTGCGTAAAAAGGTTTAGGCGAGTCTCTGCTCATCTTGCCTAGGCGAGACAGGCTCGCTTGGGCGAGATTATCAGATCTCGCCACTGTTTTCCTGCGACAGCCATCCATACCAAGCCAAACCAACATACTAAGATGTTCCAAGCATTCAGAATCTCATATCAACCATAGAATCTTAGCACAACAACAAAAATAGCAGCAAAACGAAAAACATGAGTAGGTTCTAGCTTCCCTTACATGGGAATAATCTACCACAAGACCTTGACGCCGAATAGAGGAACACCACAACTCTAGGAGAGGATTATGGAGCTGGAAAAAGAACAGCAGTGGGTACGTTACAGGAACATTAACATTGGCTACACAATAAGACTAGAGATTGGAAGCTATGCGTTGGGGAATACTTACGTGAGTAGAACGAGGTTGAGCTAGGCTTGAATCTGGTTAAACATTGAAACCCTAACGGAGTGACGACTGCAACTCTAAGCACCAAGGGAGCAGATTCTGAAGGTGTAGAAAGAGTGAATTAAGGCAGACTTTGAGGTGATTTTATCCTTTGGGCCAACCCTTAGGCCCAATAGCTTAAAAGCAGCCCTTAAAACTTTAGGGTAGAAAATTAGGCCTTACAAAAATTATGTTAGATATCATTATATATTTTGACATTTTAGCTAGTGCTCGAAACATGTCTGGTTAGGAAATGTGGTAGACTTTGTTTACATCAAGAGGTGATGAATTGACTTTAAACTGTCATATTTCAAAAACACATTATATATATATATATATATATATATATATATATATATATATATATATATATATATATATATATTTAATTTAAATTAGAATATAGCGGGTATGGGTATCCACGGGTATGAATACTATGATACCCGTACTCGCCTCGTTAACATGTCTGTATAAAAATACTTGTACCCATTACCCGCAGGTATCCATTTTCAATATCCATTTCCTATTCGTTGCGGGTGTTATCTACGAATACCTACGGGTACAGATTTTTTTTGACATCCCTACATCCAACCTAGACTCGATCCCAATTGTACTCAATCGAACTTGACTCGACATGGGCCTATCCCAACTCGACTGAAGTAAACCTATCTCGATTCAGATTGACCCTGACCTGGGTTGACTCTGCCCAACATAGGCTAGAGTTGACTCAGCTCAACCAACCTGGGTTGACTTTGCTTGATCAAGGTTGGATCGATTTAGGACAACCCAAGCCAACTAAAATTCAAAGGAACTAATACTCTTATTACACTAACAAATGAAGGAAAAATGATATCATACAACTTCTATACAAAATAATTAATTTAATGAATTAAATGATATCTAACCTTGGGATATATAATTTGAACTTGCCTTTTTCAGATCCTTTTACATAAAATGTTTGTCCCAGCCACAACTCTACTTAAATTGAGACATGTTAGTCATAATTTTTATATAATTCGATGATATGAAAGTTATAACATTACACTTATAGTAAGTTCTTTGGTTTGTTGTTGGATTTAGAACTAGGCAATTAGGAAATGTCCAGGAATAAGGTTAGTTGAATAATTGTCATAACTTAAAAAAAGTTACACTCAGTAAGACTAACACTTCAATGTAAATTTGTGTTTGACATATAAGGGTTAGACATAAAACCCTCTTTTATGCCTGTCCCTTATAGGTGAGACATAAATACTGATTATTTATTTACAAAATTGTCACCATGCATTTTTTACGTTTGTTACCCACACATTAGATGTAAATTCAATGACGTGGATGAAAATTTTTTTTGTTAGTGTATATTTTGGATAATGCATTTACCATGTTTCTATATGAAGATATGAAAAGGCTAGAAGAATCATACATAATTTGATGCATATATCTTCAACAATAACTTGTTACAAATGGACTTTGTCAAGAAGCATCCTCTTCTTCACAACCTTATAACTGACCTTATCTGATTGTGATAGCAAGATTATCAAATAATTATTTTTTTACATCTACTTCAAAAAAAAACCTATTTATGTGTGCAATATTCTTCAAAAAAAATGTCCACTTATATTGCTTGTTAAGAATAGCCTTCATCTTGATTATGTAGAGGTTGAAATTACTTTTTCATTAAAATTCTCAAACTTAGAAGTAATATATCCATCTTCATATAAATTTAGCTTTGATACCAATATGTTGTACACTACAATGCCAAAATTATGCTCAAGAACAATGTAAGAACTTGCGAAGAGGGAAAAAAAATCATACATTGGGAAATGAAGAACAAATACAGATATAAAGTTATAAATGCATTTTATAACGGTTTCAGAACCAGTATAGATATAGGTATTATAGAAAGTTTTCACTTTTTATACCAATTAGGTTATAACCGGGAAGTGTCACTTTTTATACTAGCCACAACCTTAGCTTCGCTCGCCGCCTAGCTCAAGCCACCACCGTCAACAGTCATTACCAATGTTGGTTATTGTTGGTTGTGCACATGCCCTCCAATTTCTAGAGGCTCAAAGAATTTAAGTACGAAAATAATGTGCATAGGGGAAAAGAATCAAAGTACTTATCTTGCAACCCTTTTTCCAACATTCTAGAGAAAAGAATCATAGTCCCTATCTTGCCGCCCTCTTTCCAGCATTTGAGATAAAAGATTCGAAGTCCTTATCTCGCAACCCCCCTTTCCTAGTTGCAGCGTCAGTGCCAAATATGTCGTCTTTAGTTGAGGCGGCGCTAGTGAGAGAAAAGAATGTGTGTCCACGACTGGAGGCGCTTTGAACATGATCATAGAAGATCAAAGGGAACCTACCCCTCGTGACAATAACCTGATCATAGTGACAATGGTGCAGCACGTCGATGATAACTCCGTCTAGAATTGCCGACGATTGCTCTGTCCCGAAGAAGGAGCAACGCACCAAGACCCGACACTACCTTTGGAGGTAATGAAGGATGACTGAAGATGGAGAGTGGAGAATGGTACTGAAAAAGTGAAATGATTTATGTTTCCAAAATCCTAAAAATGTCATTTTCTGTCTGTGTTCTTGTTTACAAATAAGAAAAATAATTAAATAAGAAACTATTTTCTATACCGATTATAATTAGATTATAATTAGAATCATATAGAAAGTTTTATTTTTTATTACAAAGGTACCCTTGTATCTATTCTTTATACCAGTGTAACCGATATAAAATGTTTTCTTTTTTATTAAGAAAATGTCACGATACCCATTTTTTATACCGGTGATAACTCGATGATATTTTTCAATTGGCGACATCTACAATCCTCAATTGATATAGGCTAGAAAGAGTTGTGCTACTATCCAATTCATAGTTCTATTCATCTAGTATTCCTAAACTAGTTAGTGACTATACCATTTTAGTCTTAACGACATTTAATCTGAGACTATAATTTTTGTATGAATAATTGAATATTTTCTTATGACTATTAATCAAAAAATATATATTTTCTATTTATGTTATAAGCTTTTAATAATAATAGAGAATAAACAAGAGTTAAATAATTTTTAATTTGTAAAATAATTTTTAACTTAATTACTATAATAATTGAATATTTTCTCTAAATTAGTTAGCATAAAATAATTTTTCAGCTTTAAACGATCAACTTGTGTACTGTATGTCCCATCGGTCAATCGGCCAAAGATAACTCTCAGGGGACCATCGGTCTTACGGTCGAACGAAAAGTCATGCAGCATCGCTAAAGCATAAGACCATTGGTCAAACGGATAAAATTTCGGAACATCGGTCAAACGGTTGAACATATAAGTCACGACTTAACCATATTCATGCCATCGGTTCATCGGCAGAACAACAGCGATGGACCTTCTAACCTCGAGGGCCCATCGGTTCATCGGCATAACAACAGCGATGGACCTTCTAACCTCGAGGGCCCATCGGTTCATCGGTAAAACAGCAGCGACGGACCTTCCTAAGCACCTGTCGGTTGATCGGTAAAACACAGATTGTTAGCTTGTTGGAAACATAACGTTATCAACCCAGCCAAGCGGCCGTCGGTCGC
>Ga0214544_1009985_pt1 | contig 14378 bp, 8 predicted proteins | sample CNSS3metaG_FD_160074 | JGI IMG/M metagenome (GOLD analysis project Ga0214544, IMG submission 160074) | Root nodule microbial communities from cowpea collected in UCLA plant growth center, Los Angeles, California, USA - CNSS3 | ecosystem: Host-associated > Plants > Roots > Nodule | place: USA...
ATTAAACAATAAAAAAAAAAAAAAAAAAAATATATATATATATATATATATATATATATATATATATATATATAGTTTACTTGGGCAGTTAGCAAACCATATTCCACTAACAATTTTGAAATCAAAAATAGAAAGAATGAGGTAAGAGACTATATTACAAACCATATACTGCGGGATCAAAGAAGCTCCCAACTTCGTATTGAATAGCTTATCAAGGCATGCAACAAGAGTATTTTCTAGGTCAGGCACGTCAACGTTAGTCTGTAGTGCACTGCAAAATTAAAGGAGAAAATCAAGAGAAAATTTCTCCAGAAGGATGTATCATGTCATATGTCACCGAATTAACACTGAATACGACCCCAACCTTTTTTCATGACCAAGAAGAGAATTTAACCAAAAAAACCACAACACTAAGTCATACAGAACAGACATAATCATGGATGCAAATAAGTTCTCCACTGATCAAGATTCTAAAAGTAAATCGTTTTTTTTTTGTAATCAGGTGGAAGGACTTCATCTGTCAAATCACAATAATGTACCAAAGAGAACAATGAGTTGTATATTTCTAATCAAAATGCTTTCAATCAAAGTCAAGAAGAAAATTCTGAATGCACACAAGTCTTAATCATGTCAAACCTAAACCCGCAGCAAAATTCAGCATAAAGACCATATATAAATTTCCATTTTGTTCAAACACCAACACTTATTTTTTGTTTTATGAAGAATAATCCTATGCACACACTCAGAAATACCCCCATTTTAAACCACGTAAACACTCCAATAGTCAGCAAAACATAAAACGAGGAAAAGGGTACAACAGAAATGAGAAAAAGAAGCAAACTTGATAATGAGAGTAAGAGGGAAGCGATTGAGAAAGTCCCTAGCGGAATCATCGCTTTGCACCCCTGAAATCGAAGCAATGTTACTCACAAAGTAAAAATACTGATAAATAAAGAGAAGGGAAGTGAAGAACAGGTACATTAGCAACCTGGGTAGTGACTGAAATCAGAAGCTGCTTCGAGAAGTTGAGATAAATCACCCATGGCGCGAGTGGCAGTGAGTCTGAAGCAGAAACGAGAAATAAGAGGAAGGAAGAAGAAAATAGGAGAAGCGGTGGCAAACGGTGTTCTACGTGTAGAGCAAGTATAAACTGTGTAGAAAAAAATATTGTGTTTAGTACAAGATTGTTAATTTTGAAGTAAAAGATAATTTATTATAAATACTATAAATATAAATTGTGATTTTTGTAATTTAGTTTTTGAATTTTAAATTTTAATTCTTTTAAATTTTAAGTTTACTTGTTTTTTTTTTTATAATTATTAGTTAAAATACATATCTTATGTGTCCACTTATAATTAATAAAATAATTTATAATTAAAGAAGATTCTCTTTTTTATATGCATATTATTTTTTTAATTTTATCATTTAAGCAATTGTCATTTTAAATTAAATATTTTATTTTTTTATTTTTATCTAAATTTAATTATTTTATAACTTAAAATAATTACTTTACCATTTTACCTTTTTTAATAAATATTCTTTTAAATTCAAATAAATATTTATAATAAAAAAATATTTAATGATAAAACAAGATACAAATTATTTATTTTATAATTATTTTTAATAAAATTTATTTTATAGTTTAATAAAATTTTACTGAAGTAAAAAAAAAAAATAGATACGCATGGGCTAAAAAAGTTGTATTTTCACTAGTTTATATTAATACTAATATTAGTAATATACAATAAAAAATGGTTACCAAATAGTCATTAATAGCAATTTTCTTTATAGGTATGGATATTAGAAAGATATAATATAATAAAAATTTATTTTAGAAATACATACTTATTTTTTTAATATTAATGTAAAATTTAATAATGACAATTAAAAGCAATAAATCTGGATTTGGAGTAAATTAAAGGACAAGATCATATATTAGTAACTACAATTTAATTTTTTATATTAAAATTTAATTTTATTATGTTTTGATTTAGTGGTGCAACTCGCAAGGGAGGGGGGTTTGAGTAGTGAGTGGCATAGGAGGGGACGATTATTATAGGCCCACCAATTGAAGTATGACTTAGGTTTTTGCTTCTTCCATTCCCAAGTTTCTACTTGCACCCGCATAAGATTTGAAATACCTTTGCTTTTCTTTGGAGCTTTATTTGAAACAGTGTTCTCTTTCACCATGGAAGAGGTTGTGTTTTGTTGTTGGTTTAAGGTCGGAAGAGAATTATTCTTCAAGGGTTGGTGGTACGGCCGGACAAAGTTAGTTTAACATTACTAAACTACAGTTAACTGTAGTATAAAAAAACTAATAAAAATTGAATTACTTATAATAGCAACCGAAGTGAATTATAAAATAGTTCAGTGTTAAAGAACCGTTATCCGATTATTAGACACTGAACCACTGAACTGAACTCCTTTAATTTTTTACTTTTTTGTTTTTGTTCTAAGTAAAGTTTCACTCCATTTTTGCTTCTTTCACCACCATTGTTGAGAGATAGAGCTTTTCCTATGTAACTTTCTCATTGTCATCGTTAAGAGACAAAGCTTCTAGTAGGTTTTTAATTTCACTGTCGTTGAGCATCCCAACATCCCACCCAATTGGTATTTTTCAAATCCTAACCTCAACATTCTATCATTCTCTTCTCCATTTCATTTGTTTAAGAGGTGACATTGGTTTTCTTTTACTTTTGGATTCATAAGTGAGTGAATGGGAATGGTTTAAGAGGGAATGGGATCACTATGTATCTTTAACCTTGGATTTCTAAACCGTGGTGCTTGTGGTTGTGTTTTGTGGATGTTTTTGTTTTGTGTTATTGGTTATAATGGTGAAGTCAAAGTCTCAAAACAAACTTGCACAAAACATTATTTAGTCAAATTTCTTGCAAATATTGCACAAAATATTATTTAGTCAAATTTCTTGTAAATATTATTTATTTTTTAAAGAAGACAAGGTTTATCCTATTTCTTCATTCTAATTATTTGAGTTTTTATTTTAATCTTAAATTAAAAGAGTCTTGATTACTCTATAGTACATGACTCTCATAATTTCTAACACAGTATTAAACATAGATTTGGAGGAGTAAATTTGAGTGGCTTTAAGAAGAAAATAAGGTGAAAGTGGGGTTGTGATGACTCGCTTCTTTGCTTCTCCATCAAAATTGTGAGGATGAGTGACTCCATAAAAGGATGAAGGTTGTGGAAGCTTGGTTGGATGAAGGTTTGATGATGTTTGGTTTGGTTGAAGAGAGTTTCCTAAGGAGAGGTAAGCAAACCAAAAGAGGTCAAGGAATTAAAGCAAGAAAAACTCAAAGTGAATGAATGTTAAACTCAAATGGAAATTGCCCAGACATACAAAAGAGAATATCAAAATAATGGCAATCTAGAATTATGGTAAAGAAACAAGATAAGCACTCAAAAGAATTACCTAAAGAAAGACACTATAATGGATTACAAAAACCAAAATAAAGCTAGAATTGAAATGGATGCTTCTTGTCCTCAAATTGCCAAATGTTAATGGTGTTGTAACATCCCGTCCGGATATTACAAATTTAAATAAAATAAAATAGAATTAATATTAATACCTCATTCAAAATAACTGAAATTCCAGAAAACAAGGGAATATTTAAAACTCTATTTCCTCACAAAGTAACTTAAATCCATACTTATAAAAATTTAAGTACAATATCCAAGTCTGGAATATAAAAGTTTATAAAATTATTCCAAAACCATAAAACATAAAAACTCTGATAAATCTTTTCTCCCAGTTTATCCCCGCTTCGGCTCTAGGCCTCACTAGATCCACTTGCAACATCACCTACTCACGTGTAACGCAATACACGATCATCGCCAAACACAAGTAGATAAGGTGAGCTAATAGTATAAAACACATATATAAATCAAATATATTAACATAATTGCATCAAAGGAACACTATCCTTTGAATCCATATCACATGGCCACCAGCATGTCATCCATGATCTACGTCTTTAGACGAATACCTCAAGTTGTCTTGTTGCCATACCTACAAGCCATAATTTGTAGAGCACGTGTGGGAAACTTGCTACAGACCACATTCTGTAATGCCAGGTGGAGTTCCCAATACGAACATAGTTCGTAACATCCCAAGACTACCAAACTCGTCAGCTTAATACTGAGGAGGGCAATCTATCTGGACCTATCCGTACGAGTCACAACTCGCACACTCACACTGGCAACCCGAGCCATAACTCAAGAGTTCCTCGTGTTCATCCGCCATCCTGAGCCACAACTCAAGAGATGTCGTTCCGAGCCACAACTCAATGGATACGTTCTAAGCCATAACTCAAAGAACACTAGCAAGCCGACCTTCGAGGTATCATTCAAGCCTTGTAGACCACACACATCAAAACAACAAGCCACTCTACATCTTCATTATCGCCTGGTGTTGCTCCTTAGCCTCTAGGCAAAATTCGCTTCTAGACCGCCTGGCGGGGGACACGTGCCGCCTGGCGCCAAGCGCCTCTGATGCCACTGTCTACAGGTGTTGCCTGACGGGACGACCCTCACCGCTAGGCGCAATACATACCAATAGCCATTGGTTTTGTAGCTATCGCCTAGTGGATAAATCACCACCGTCAGGCGCTACACTAATACTCGCGCAATACTAGTATCTGCACAATGCAACCGGATCCTAGGATCTCACGTATGCAATAACCCACACCCAAAATAATTCAAAGGCCCCTTACAGGCATCAACACAAGAATTTATCATCCATTATACATAAATCTTTATCAAGGATAACATATATGTGCCTATCTCTATATTTTCACAATTTAGACATCAACCACTCTTGAATTTGGCCACCACCCCAATTTTCACCCACAAATATCTAAAAACAAATCCCAATTCATCGTGATGGCCCCAACTCCAAGGTCTATGCCAAATAGTAGCCACATCTCCAATTCCCTTCTTAATGGCCTAAGTGTATATATTCACACCAAATCATCATCTTAACCTACCCAAGCGATAGTTAAGTTTTGTTTAAGATTACACCACATAACCTACCCATTAATAATTCACATTGACTCATATTTACCATTAAGTTGTACTTGCGAGATTGTTATTTCTCCCAAATCTTAAACATAATTAAGCTCACTCTTATAACCTAAGGCATACCAGTTATTTCCAATTCCGTTCTACCTTATTTTTCCCTTATCCAATTCCACTTGAACCTTCGATTGCACCCCTCACTCAAGCCACCTGCACCAGCCACGAGAACCACTTTCATCGATTATCGCCTGGCGGCTCATAAGTTATGAGCCGCCAGGCGGTGCATCACTTTCTGGATAATTCCAGATTTGGTCATGCACCCTACGCGAATTCTACTCACCAATAACTCCTACCAGTTTATCAATTTTTCACTCAATACACTTCTATTATACGCTTATGATTACCAATTATATGTTAGGCCTCCAATACATAGATTCACATCGTTTTTGTTTACGTAATTTACTCCAAAAATGTAAATCCCCAAATGTTCGAACCCTAATATACATATCTATTATTTTCCTCCAATAAAACCCAAATTCCCTCGCAATTCAACAATTATTTGCCATTAAAGTTCCAATATCCCGAGAATAATCATTTTCCTGTAATCGGAATTAGCCTATAACTCACAAAAAAAACCAAATTGTGCTAAATTGGCTCGCGTCGCCTGGCGAGTGTTCATCACCGCTAGGTCGTGCATACAAACCCAGAAAACTAGGTGAACACGCAAGCGTCGCCTGACAGTTAGGGTCATGCCGCCAGGAGATTCCTCTTTAAGAACCCAAAAACAACATAGAGGGGATGAGTCGTCTGGCGGCAGTTCATCAACCGCCAAGCGGTTTTTGAAAAAAATTCCAAAAACACGAAATTCAAGCAAGGCAAAGTAGAATCATACACAAGCATGCTATCTATCATACGATTAATAAAAAAAATGTAAAATCAACGTGGTCCAACTCCCCTAACCTGGATATCTTTGTTCAAAAGACAATGCTAGAGTTTCCTTTAGATGTTAGCACGTGACTCCCTTTGGTTAGCTCAATCCTCTACAATTGGCTTCCAAATTCTCCCTCATACTAAAATTCCAGCACTGATTGTTGTTCTAACTCCAGAAGGTTCTATCTCTCACTAGTTTTGCTCTTAATCCGAATTACAACTCTACTTTTAATTAGTTTAATGGCTAAAACGAAAATTAACATTACACTCACTTAATGCTCATTAAATTAATGTTTTATGGTGGTTTTCCGTCCCTCTTGGATGCCCCCTTCTACAGCTAGGGTTTCTGGCTTTTCACATTCATGCCAAAAAGAATTTTGTCAAAAGACAATGCTAGAGTTTCCTTTAGATGTTAGCACGTGACTCCCTTTGGTTAGCTCAATCCTCTACAATTGGCTTCCAAATTCTCCCTCATACTAAAATTCCAGCACTGATTGTTGTTCTAACTCCAGAAGGTTCTATCTCTCACTAGTTTTGCTTTTAATCCCAATTATAACTCTACTTTTAATTGGTTTAATGGCTAAAACGAAAATTAACATTACATTCACTTAATGCTCATTAAATTAATGTTTTATGGTGGTTTTCCATCCCTCTTGGATGCCCCCTTCTACAGCTAGGGTTTCTGGCTTTTCACATTCATGCCAAAAAGAATTTTGGCAAAAAGAAAGCTTAATTAGTGACTACCAAGGTTCAAACTCAACCATGCCAAGGTCAAGTCAATGTACAACCAATTCAAGATTCATGATAATTCTTACTCATCTAAGAATATAATATCACACACCACGACCAATATATTATTCAAAACAATGCACGATTAAAATAACAAATTTTGGCATACTTGTGACTCGAGCCCAAGTCCTCTTAACACAATCAAGTACTCTCAACCATTTAAGCTAATACTTTTCCACATTATACAATTTAACATTTAATGTCATAAAGGCTCACACTACCCACATTTATTAATTATTTATTTATTTAATTAATTAAATTTCGTAGGTCTTACATGTGCACTAGGACACTTAAATAGCTAAGGTTGACACATACTATAACATTCCGATCGGATATTACTAATTTTTAAATAAAATACTACCAAAGAAAATAAAACTGCATTTATTATAATGCCATTCCCAAAATGCGGGAAAATTAAAACATTAATTATCACATCATGATAATACTCATTAAGGTCCAACTACTAATACAAGTTCATAAACCAGTAAAATATTGTTTATAAAAATCATAAAAGAAAATGATGATAAAACTCCAGAAAAGTTTTCCCAAGCTAGCCCCTTTCCGGCTCTATGCCTCACCAATACTACCTGTAACATCATCTGCTCCCCTATAACGAATTTACACAATCATCGCCAATCACAAATAGATAGGGTGAGATAACATATATTATGTGTATATATAATCACAATTCAGAGTACACACACACACGCATCAGAGAAACTTTATCCCCTGATTCCATAAAGCATGGCCACCATCATGTTTATCCATGTTCTACATCTTTAGATGATTACCCTAAAAGATCCTTCGTTGCCACAAGCCACAACTTGTGGTTCCACCATCTACAAGCCACAACCCGTAGAAACACGCGCAAGAATATCATGCTACGGACTACACTCCATAACGTCAAGTGAAGTTCCTAGTACGAACTATAATTTGTACTCTCGACAAAAGATTAGCACATCACTGGTCACAACCTGTGATTGCTTAATCAAGTGGAAACCCTCCGTACGAGCCATAACTCGCACACTCACATTGGTACCACCCACCATTCTAAACCACAACTCAAGGAATGTCACGTGTTTACCCTCCATTTTGAGCCGCAACTCAAGGAATGTCATTTTAAGCCACAACTCAAGGAATACTCTAGAAAATTCCATAATTAAGGTATCACCCAAAGCCCTGCAGACCACGCACCATCCAAAGAACAAACCACTGCCCTTGCATCATCGTTTGGTGTTGCTTGAGCGCCGCGAGGCGAAAACCAATTGCAGACTGCCTGGCGAAACCCATCTACTGCTAAGCACCAAGTGCCCCAAAAGCTTCTATCTTTGTAGATATCGCCTGGTGGAATGACCCCCACTGTTAGGCGCCACACGTTCCTAGTGCCACTGTCCAAACATCTATCGCCTGGCGAGACCGTCCACATTGCTAGGCGCTAAACGCTCTAGTAACCCTCTGTATTTGTAGTTATCGCCTAGCAGCTCGATACCCACCGCTAGGCGTTACACCAGTATTTCAAGTTGTATTGATTGTCTCCACTACAACCCAAATTTCCAACCATTATACCTCTTATTATAGTTGCTAATTTATCAATGAAATTCCACCATCCCAAATCATATGCAATTCAGTTCCTAAGTGATTGAGGTCGTACCGACCAAATAAAACATGGAAATGTAGTATACTCGGTAGTTTTGTAAGATCCGTGAAAATTAATTAATTAATTAATTAATTAATTAATTAATTAATTAATTAATAAATGAGGGTAGTGGGAGCCTTTATGGCATTTAGTATTGATTGATGTGACGTGGAAAAGTACTAGCTTAAGTGGTTGAGAGTACTTAGTTGTGTGAGAGGACTTGGGTTTGAGTCCTATGTATGCCAATTGTGTGTTATTTGATTTATTGTTATTTTTATTAATATGTTTGATCATGTTGAGTGATAATATAATCATAGAATTATATTAGTCATCATGAAACATGAATTGGTTAAATGGTTGTGCATTGATTTGACATTGACATGGTAGGAGTTTGAACCTTGGTGAGACCAAATTAAGCTTTCTTTTTTTTGCCAATTTTATATTTGGCATAAAGGTGAAAAGTTAGAGAAAACCTTAGCTGAATGGGTAGCCAAGGGAGGCTGAAAAACAGTCCATGATGAACCATTGAATGGCAATAAACCCCAACATTTAACCATTTTCGTTTTATGCCATTAACCCACATTAAGTCTTAATTAAAAAGCCAACTAGTGGAGAGAAAGAGAGTTTTCTGAGTTTTCCTTTATAGAGCTTTGTGAGGAGTGAGTTTTCAGAGAGGAATTGTGGTGTGTGCGTGAATAGAAGACTGAATTGGAAGGGAATTCAAGGGAGACCATTGGTGATCAAGGGAACTCTCCAAATTTCCATTTTTAAGCAAAAAGATCCAGGTTAGGGGAGCTGGAACCGTACTTTTATTGCGCATTTTATAATTTCATGAACTATATGATGATTGGGTGAATATAAACTGTCTTAATCTGTATGAAGTTCACGTTTCTGGAATTTTCCAAAAACTGTCTGCGGTAGTTCATCACCCACCAGGCGGCTCATCCCATCTTAGTGCCATCTAGGTTCATGAGGAGGAACCGCCAGACACATGTTTGTTTCACCCAATAATCTAGGTTTTGTTGAACTGCCTGGTGGTGATGAACACCCGTCAGGCGACGCAAACCAATTTAGTTCGATTTTGCTTTTCTTGGGGTTCTGGAACGTTGTTAATTGAAGGAAAATGGAATTCATATATGTATTGATGATTGAGGATCAATAATCGTGTAATTGCGCTGTAATTGGACATTCATTGGGGGAAAATTGTACGAATGTGAATTTTAAGATGGATGATTGGGGATTTTTAAAGTTGCAAGAAATTAAGCGTTAACTATTACTAAAATGTAGTACTTTAGAAGTGTGAGGAATGGGCATGAATCTGAATAAGTGAGTGCAACCTATTTAGGTCATATTTCGATTAAAACCAGAATACTTGGGGTGGTTGAAGGAGTCGCAGATGCAGGGAGAGGTGGCGAGTTTTTGGAATTGCAGGAACCGCCTGGTGGCACCCAGTTTGTCGCCAGGCGCTATACCAGAACTGTGGGTTCTAGGAGATCTGATGCATTGTGGTGTTTGGAAACCAATCAGGGTCTTGAGAACTACAAATTTTGGAGTTAGGGGTATTACAGGGATTGGCCTAGGTTGAAAACTTGGTATAATGGTTACTAAGGGTTAATGGTGATATATTGGTAATGGGAGGACTATAAGCAATGAAGGATGATAAGTCAGATTATATTATGAACTGCGTGGTAATAGTAGTGTTCAGATTTAGCTGTGATGGTTGGTTCGTATCACTGGTATAAAGCAAGGAAATTACCTAACATTAGGTGTGGCTAAGGATCTTAATGATATGAACTTGATTTGAGAAATCCTGGAGGTGGTAATTATGATAGTGGTAATATATTGAGCACTATTATTAAGTAAAGATATTGTAATTAGACTTGTTGAGGGATTGGATGAGTGAGGGTGTGAATAGGGAGTACTTGAACCAAAAAATCAGAACCTGAATTGCACAATGTACTGGTGTAGCGCCTGGCGGTAGAGTAGGATCCGCCAAGCGATAGCCAACAAATAGTGGGCTCTTGGAACGTGCACACCTGGTGGTGAGGGTGGTCCCGTCAGGCAATGACTGCAGCGGTGGTATTTACAAAGGCACTATGCGCCTAGCGGCACGTGTCCCCTGTCAGGCGGTCTGGAAGCAGGTAGTGCCTGACGCCTAGTGAGCAGCGCTAATCGGTTTTGCTGCAGTAGATTGGGGTTATGCTTGCTATGATGTGCGTGATCTACAAGGCTTCTAAGATATCTTAAAGGTCGGCTTGCTGGTGTTCCTTGAATTGTGGCTCAGAACGTATCCCTTGAGTTGAGCTCGGGATAAGGGTTAAGCACGTGACATTCATGGAGTTGTGGCTCGGAATGGCATCCTTCGAGTTGAGCTCGGGATGGCGGATGAACACGAGGAACTCTTGAGTTGAGCTCGGGTTGGCGAGTGTTACCGGTGTGAGTGTGCTGGTTGTGGCTAGTACAGATGGGTCCAGATAGATTGCCCTCTTCAGTATTTAGCTGACGAGTTTGATAGTCTTGGAACGTTACAAACTACGTTCGTATTTGGGAACTCCACCTGGCGTTACGATGTATGATCCGTAGCATGGTTTCCTGCACGTGCTCTATCGGTTGTGGTCGATAGGTATGACAGCAAGACATCTTGAGGTACTCACTAGAAGACGTAGAACACGATTAACATGGTTGTGGCCATGTGGTATGGAATCAAAGGAGAGAATTCCTTGGGTGTGATTGTGTGATATATATTAATGTGTTATATCCTATATATATGTTTATTCTATTAGCTCACCCTATCTGCTTGTGTTTGGCGATGATCGTGTACGCGGTACACGTGAGCAGATGATGTTGCAGGTGGATCCGGGGAGGCATAGAGACGGAGCAGGGGCTAGCTGGGAGAATTTTATAGAATTGTTTTATTATGGATTTTACAGATTGTAATCATTGGTTATGAACATGGATTTGTTTATAAATGAGTTTACATGTATTTGAGATACTTTTACTTGAAATAAAGTTTTAAATTTCCCGCGTATTTGGGAAACGATATTTTATTAAATTAAGCTAATGCAATAATTCTTTATTTTATTGTTTAAAAATTCGTAACATCCGGTCGGGATGTTACAAGTTCAACCAAGGTCATCTCTTAGTGACCAAACATTTCGTTCAAAAAGCTTTTCAGATGCAATTCAACACAAAAAAGGGGGGTTAGCAGATTCACAATGCTAATCGACAGATTAAATTAACTGCAACAATGATTAAAAACGTATTGACATCCTTGATTCAAACACAATTTCACTTATCATAGGCCCCCAAATTAACACCTTTGCCTTATCTCAATCCACTAGATAACAACCCACAAAACGAAAGTTACAATCCAGCTTCATTATGCAATTAAGCAATGCACACATCCATGAATTCGCGTCAGTCAAGCTACATACATTAAGTATGAATATAACCTAACCCAAACATATGCAATTAATTTGTAAATTAAGCACATATCCCAGCTAGGGTTTTCTCCTCCTTCACATTCGTGCTAAAAAGAATTTTGGCAAAATGGAACCTATTTCATGTAAGTCCAAGTTCGAACACACAACCATACAATTACCAAGTTAATGCACAACCATTCAACCAATTCATGTTTCATGATAATATTTATACATCTAGGATTATATTATCACTTATCATAATCAACCATATTATTAAAAATAATAAAACAATTAATTAACACACAATTGGCATAAATTGGACTCAAACCTAAGCTCTCTCTACATGACCAAGTACTTTCAACCACTTAAGCTAGTATTATTCCTTGTCATAATTTCCAGCATTAAATGCCATAAAGGTTTTCATTGACCGCATTTATTAAATAATTATTTAATTTTCTCGGATCTTATACATACATGTGCATGTTTTTCCATAATTAAATCTCTAAAACTCAAAGCACATAAAACAAGGCAAATGCAAGTAGTAGTAAGGATTCTTGTGCACTCTTTTTGTCACTTTTCTTTTTCATTTTTTCTTTAATTCTTTTTGCACTTTTCTTTTTCTCTTTTCTACTAATTTTCTTTCTTTTAGACATTTTTCCAACAACACTTTGACTTAAAAAAGAAACACTACCACTTCAAATTCATCATAAAAATTGCTTGAATCAAAAGTAGAGAAAACAAGAAGATACACAAGGAATTAAACTAATGGAAGCAAAGTATAAAACTAGAAACTTAATGAAACATAATAAAATCCTAACTTTAGGAATTTGTTAAGAACTATCAGAACTCAAAGTTAGAAAATTAAGGGTTAAATATGTTTTTGGTCCCTTAACTATTACTGAAATTTGGAATTAGTCTCTCTTGAAAACTTTGGACCAATTTAGTCCTTCATCTTTATGAATGCGTGGATTTAGTCCTTTTAGCCAAATTTTATTAAGTTTATTTGATGTTTCAAACACATTTTATGATTATATTTGAGTTCTTTACATCGTTTGACACATTTTCGTTTCAATATTAAGTCAAATACTATCATGAAGAACTAAATGCACGCATTTCTAAAGATGAAGAACCAAATTGATCCAAAGTTTTCAAGAGGGACTAATCCCAAATTTCACTAATAGATAAGGGATCAAAAGCATATTTAGCCCAAAAATTAAAAGCACAAAAAAGCACAAAATGATTAAGAAATGTCGATTAGGTGATTAAGTAAGCACAAGGAAAATTTGCATTGAGCATTAAGATAAACAAGGTTATCTAGATGTGAAGGTGCATTTTCAAGGCTCGAGAAGAGAAGAGAAATTCAATTGAATTACTCCAAATGCAGCACCATAAGCGCAAATCACCAAAGCAAATAAGACATCATAGATTCAAAGAAATTTAAACAGTTAAACAAGGAAGTAATGAAATATATCTACTAAACATGATTTCTAGACAACATGTAATGATCATAAGATCAAAATGACACAATAATACAAGAAATGCACTGAACAAACCAACAAAATACTCAAGAAAATTAAAAGCACAAATAGTAGAACACAAAAGATCACCTAAAAGCACATAAATGAAGGTACAAGAAAAAGTAAAAGATTTGAACCGAACAAAAGATTTAGAAACATAAACCAATCGATACAAACAACTCAAGACATGAAGGAGAAGATGTAAACAACTCGAAATTAAAGAAAAAAAATGGAGAAGAAGAACTTATCTCTTGTAGATCGTGAGCAACCAAGGCTCTAAATACCCAATGATGGCCTTCTTTTTTACTTCCATCAAAATCGTGAGGATGAGTGACTCCATGAAAAGATGAAGGTTGCAAGAGTTTGGTTAGACTATGTTTTGATGGTGTTTGGTTCGGTTGAAGAGAGTTTCCTAGGGAGAGGTGAGGCCAACTTTTAAGGAAAGAGGCCTAGAGTAGTCTAGAAGAGAGAACTAGTCTATGGAGAGCTCAGGCAAGTGAATGGTTCAACAATTTGGCAAAATTTCATTACTAAACTCCAGCTCCAAAAATACATGAGTGAAGGCCTCTATATATAGGCCAAGCTAATCCTAATTTGGTCTAAAAAAAGGAGAGCCAAAAAGTGGTATAGAAATTTGAAAATTGGAGCCAAAAAGCAACATATTTAAAGTTTGACTTGCCACCTAAGCAATCACATGCTTCATGCTTTATGCATACAAAGGAGAGACTTGCTAGGCAAGTTTCCACTCCTCCTAGTTTAGGAAACCCAAATTTTAGGCGTACACCTCTAGGTCCAAAACTATGTTTATCTCCTTTTGGGCCCAAACTAGACTACTAGGCTCAAATCCAAATTATGTCCCAAATAAAATCCTACATTCTTGCCCCATTATACAAGCCCCAAAATATTCCTAATCTAATAGTCAGTGGCGGATCTTAACCACAAGTTTTGGAGGGGCCAAATAGTATAATTCTTTCATCATTAAATTATTGGATCATTAGTATAATGTTTTAAAAATTGGTTCCTCTAACCGAATAATTTGATCTTTAG
>Ga0214544_1009989_pt1 | contig 14369 bp, 14 predicted proteins | sample CNSS3metaG_FD_160074 | JGI IMG/M metagenome (GOLD analysis project Ga0214544, IMG submission 160074) | Root nodule microbial communities from cowpea collected in UCLA plant growth center, Los Angeles, California, USA - CNSS3 | ecosystem: Host-associated > Plants > Roots > Nodule | place: USA...
TTAGACACATTTAAAGACTCAACATGACATACACAAAGACACAAACATGTAGCTATCATGCATTTAAACTCATGGATTTGAGGCTCAAAGACTAAGCATCCAAAGACATGTTATCCAACCACATTTATGAGTAAGAAGAGTAACAAAAACAGTAGCCAAAACTGCCCAACATAACCTGAAAAACGTTGATTCACGGTGATCTCGGCAGCTCTGACCTTTGCTCACTATTTCAGTCATAAATCTCTCCACAGAACTCCAAATGCATTGGTTCTTTTTTTGTTAAAAACTACACTAACAGAGCTTTCTTTTGACATCAAGAACGTAATTTTTGGACCACCGAGCAGGTGCAGTTTAATCTTTTAAAATCGTGAACAATTTCTGCCAGCATTGTTTTTATGTGGACCATTCCAAGATAGCTACACAAGACAAGGTTAAAACATGAAAACACCATATTCAACATAACCTAGGCTCTATATACCAAATGATGAAGGATTATCTTGTTTCCTATTAGAGTTATGAATATGGTGAAGTTGTTTAAGAAAGCTTTTTTAAAATTCCCACTGGACATTAAGATAGCATGCTATCTAGATGTGAAGGTTCATTTCTCAAGCTCATGAAAGGAAGAAGAGAGTTGGATTCAAGCTTAAACACACACGGCAATAACAAAACTTAAAGAGCAAAATGAAAGAAGAAACAATAAAAATGGAAAGCATAGAAGATGAAGAATGGAAGAAGCACACCACTCATAGGGGGGATCTAAGCCAACCAAACCCTAAAGATGACTGATGGTGCCGCCACTTGCAAGCAAGATAAGGCAAAGGTGAGTTCACTTTTAGGAAGGAGAGCTCCCGAAAAATTGGTGGTTGAATGCACAAAGTTTATAACAAAATGATCAACCCTTTTACAAAACAAGGAGCACCCTTTAAATAGCAGTTCATAAAGGTCCTTTAGCAAATACAAAAACATGAAAAAGGATTAACTAGCAAACCCTAAACCTAATGTGAGAGTGAGTCTTGGCCAAGTGAAGGGAGATGATTGGTGGAGGCATTCCCATGAGGATTCTAGGCCAAAAGAGGAAGGAGACTAAGTGACCTTCTAAGGCATAAACCACAAAGGCAAAAGGAGACAAGGTACATGTCTACTTTTGCTTTTGCTTTATGCTTTTTGCTTTCCTCTCTCTTCCACTTCATCTAAGTGCTCCAATCACCAAGTACCACCTAGCCATGCTCTACTTTCTCTTAATTACCAACAAAATAAGACAAACAAGAATTAGCATGTTGGTTTAAGTTATCTAATCTTGGTCAAAGGTCAACTTTGGATCAAAGTCAACAAGTCAACCAAAATAAGTCAACTAGAAACCAACTTAGGGAATTTAAACTAAAGTAATGCAAAACAAAGATAAAGATGATGGAATAGAAGACTCCCCTCTAGACATGCTTCTAGTGATCCTTCTTGAGGGAGCTTCTAAGGAGGTGGTCACGCCTTCATCATCCTCCCCTTCTTGGAGAGAATTCGACCACGAATTCTTAAACCCTACATCAAAAGGAGAAAGGTCACAAATATTAAATGAGTTACTTATGTTGTAGCTTGGGGGTAAGTCTAACTCATAAGCATTGTTGTTAATTCTCCTAATGACTTGAAAGAGGCCATCCCGTCTAAGGAGGAACTTAGACTTCCTTTGAGTAGGAAATCTTTCCTTTCTCAAGTGAAGCAAAACACAATCTCCCTCTTGGAAGATGACTTCCTTTCTTCCCTTATTACCATCCTCTTGTTGTTTCTTAACTCTCCTTTTAATGGTTTCCTTGACTTGTGAATGCAAGTCTTGGATGTACTTGGCTTTGGCCTCACCATCTTAGCAAGTCCATGCCTCATGAGTGGGTAGGGGAAGGAGGTCTAAGGGAGTTAGGGGATTGAACCCATACACAACCTCAAAAGAGGAATGAGAAGTAGTGGAATGCACAACCCTATTGTAGGCAAACTCTATGTGAGGAAGAAGTTCCCCCCACTCTCTAATGTTTTGCACTATCTTACATTTTAGCATTTGCCCTAGGGTTCTATTAACCACCTCGGTTTGGCTATCACTTTGGGGATGGCAAGTGGTGGAGAAAAGAAACTTGGTGCCAAGTTTACCCTACAAGGTTCTCCAAAAATGGCTTAGGAAGGAAGGGGATTCTCTTCTAGAGAAGAGCGAGAAGGGAGATACGAGGAGCGACCACGAAGAACGTCAAGGTACCAGGAGAGGCGAGAAGAAGGCACCAGAAGGAGGGTAGAGCCCTAAAAAGATGAAGAGCAGAATGTGAGGAAGAAGCCACTGAGAAGAGTGACCAACTATATATCAATAGGATTCGCAGGAGACGGAGCCACTATGTTAGCGAGAAAAAAGTACGTCCAAGCAATCCAAAGTGTCAATGTTATATCGACATGTCTCCAACGGCACATGCCACCCATCACATTCAGTGATGATGATTTCCAAGCCATTAACCCCCAACACAATGACCCAATGGTGATCTTAGTGGATATTGAAGACTTTGCAGTAAGGAAAACCTTGGTGAACTAGGGTAGTTAAGTGGATATCCTGTACTGGGGCACTTTCAAAAAGTTAAGAATTTCGGAGGCAGAAATCCAGCAATACTCGGAGCCGATCATGGGCTTCTCAAGGGAGTGAGTGTGTACGAAGGGCTACATTGATTTGTTCACCAAATTTGGAGCAGAGAGAACGACACAAGCGGTAAAAATTCGATACCTTATTGTTGATGCTCATACCTCTTATAATATTTTGCTAGGGAGATATCCGTCGAACATACTTGGTGTGGTGGTATCCACATATCACTTAGCTATGAAATTCCTGTCAACTTCGGGAGACATAATCATTGTACATGTAAACCAACCAACTGTGCGCAGATGCTATGCAGACAACCTGAGAAAAAGACCTATACATCAAGTTGAGCACCGAGTGCCGCTACAATACCAAAATCAAGCACAAGTCTTTTCTCCAAGGAAATCTAGTGTGGCGAATGACAAGTGCTGCCTGGAAACATGAGGGGAAATTCTCACCCAACTGGAAAGAAGGTCATTCCGTGTCAAGGAAAGTTGTAGGTAAAGGCACATACAGATTGGAACACATGTTAGGTGTTCCTATTTCAGCAACCTGGAACGCTTCACATCTCAAGTTCTATTACAGTTAGTTTGTTAAATGCTTATTTTTAATTTTCATACTTCTTACGAATGATTTGTGGATTGATTGTGTAATAAGTGATGTACTTTTTCCTACCTTGGTCTTTTCTCCCTAAGGAGGTGATGAAGGCATGACCACCTCCTTAGAAGCTCCATCAAGAAGGATCACTAGAAGCATGTCTAGAGGGGAGTCTTCTATTTCATCACCTTTATCTTTGTTTTGCATTACTTTAGTTTGCATCACCTTCTATTACATGTTGGCAGCATCACAGCCACATCCCGGTTAGGAATGGCCGGGTACATCTAGGCCAACCACGCTCTTTCTTTCCTTTATACTCAATTTTACACATTTCAGCCTCATGTTTCACTTCGTTCACTACAACACTGGGGGTTAGTGTATGGGTAACAAGCCGGCCATATCCTGGCCCGTTTGTACGTTAAAAGGCCGACCACATCTCGGCCCTAAAGAGAGGGAACGAAACACGCGTGTAAGCCCAGCAGACAAAGGAAAGAGTTGATCCTTGAATACAAACGGCCCGCAAATAATAATAACAGGTCCGTTAAGAGATCAGTATAAATTAGGGTCTAGTGAACACGTAAAGGTATGCTTTTCTCACTTTACTACATACATCTCATATCGAATCACTATTTGACTTGAGCGTCAGAGTGCCTGTAGGTACCCCCACCCTCGGAGTTCATACAAGCAGATCTAGGAGGAGTCCGAAGAAGAGTAGAAGGAGGTTCGACACAAAGGGTTCTTGAGATCGTCTGGTTTTGTACTAAAATAGTATCGATCAGTACACTAACAATAAATGAGGATGAAAAAATTGGTACACACAGATAATATGAGATTCAATAATCTGTCAAACTCCTAAAAAAAGACTCTCAAAAGAAAGGGTTAAGTATTTTTTAGTCCTTGAACTTTGACTTAAAATTGGAATTCGTCCCTCTCTGAAACTTCAATATATTTTGGTCCCTAAACTTTAGAAATGGATGAATATAGTCCTTTTAACTCACTTACGTTAACTTTTTTTTATGTGTTGAACACATTTCTCAATAGATATTGAACCAGGAATGTGTCAAATAGTGTAAAAAACTCCAATATTAACATGAAAAAAGTTAACATAATTGGGTTAAAAGGACTATATTCATTCATTTTTAAAGTTCAGGGACCAAAATCTATCGAAGTTTCAGACAGAGACAAATTCTAATTTTAGGTCAAAGTTCAGAAACTAAAAACATACTTAACCCCAAAAGAAATAAAGATAGTAGAGACAAGAGAAGTCATAGAGACATAAAAAGATAAAAGAAGAAGATAGAATTCAAATGGATTATAAGAGAATAAATATAATTAATCATTTTCTTTATCGTAAACACAATTATAACTTACTAAATAAAGGTTTTAACTCATTAATTATCATTTTAATACCAATAAAAATTAATAGACACTAATAATAATTTAATTCTCAAACATACACTTATAATTAATTTAATAGAGTTATATTAGTAATAAAATATTTTTTTAGGCTTTTTTTTCTTAAACATAATTTTGTAATTAATTTAATAAAGGTATATTAGTACAAAAACAAAATAAGGTATTTTTTTATTAAACATAATTTTATAATTAATGTAATAGAAAAATATTAATAGAAAAAACATTTTGAGACCAAAAGCGAGTGATTTACTTGCTTTACCTTTAAGCTAACCTACTTAGAGTCATATGTAAATAAATTGTGGTTTTTCGTACGATCATTTCATTATAAAAAAAAAATTACTCTAGGATCTTAAGATTCATGATTATGACACATTCACATACATAAATCATGTTCTCAAACCACCATTTTTCAATCTATCTATTTGTATTTCTTTCTCCTCTTATACGTTATTTATGGCTTATAGTGAAAGAACCTTATAGCCAGAGATAAAACATTGTTCCCCTTTTATAAATCAACGTCCATCAAGTTGGACTAGGTTGTAGTTTATCTTTATTTTATGTTATTACTACTTCCCATAATAACATAATAACCAATTGATCCTTATATTTCAAATGAGTCACATATAAAATTAATTCGTCAATTAATTCTAACGTTCTTCCACTGGACTTATATGATGTCATAACATGATAACATGAGGTGATTTAAAACATAAACATAATGCACATAAGAGTACCTTACATCAATTGATTTCATCATTATTCATAATTAAAGATACATAAATAATTAGGGTCATGACGATCACACATTATTTCGTCAGCATTGCCTCTTCCATGTACACCACAAAGAAAGAAAAATAGAAAAAAATATAGAAAGAAAAACTCATTTTGAAAAGTTTTTTTTGAAAGAAAAATAGAAAAAAATATAGAAAGAAAAACTCATTTTGAAAAGTTTTTTTTTCATGTGTTCAGAAAAATTCTTTCACTAACCTATTTCATGTTTGAGTATTTTTAGATTATATGTATTTCAAAAAGTTTATTATGGAAATTTCATTCCGAAAAATTATTTCGTAAAACATTTTATATGTTCCAAAAGTTCTGCTCCGAAAATTACATTTCAATAATCACGTACCAAAAATTTTGTTTCGAAAAGTTTGAAAGCTTGTTTGAGAATATATAATCCAAAAATCACTTTTTAAAAAAAAGTAAAATGGTCATTTCAAAAATTTGAGGAGGTGGACAAAGAAACTATGGAGGTGCCTGAAGTAAAAACTTTTTTTTCATAGAGATAAGTCAACCCAACTAACAACATAATCAGTTCAGATCGGTTGAGTTCTTAACAGTCTAGTGTAATTTCAGCCCATACCAAAATTTGTAAACATTTTAACTTAATCCAACTCAAATTTGTAATGGATTGAGTTGCTTATGAACCGTGATCCATTTTTAGTAGTTCTAGTTTAAATTAACTGTAGTCATTAATTAGTGTCTTTTGACCTTTTTTTTTCTACACATCTTTTTACTTTTTTTATTCTTAAGTAGTCTTTTTAGTTTTGATGATTAAAAGAAAATATTTATAAGATTGTGTTTTCAAAAATAAATTAAACAAACGAAAAACTTATATGGTTCTTCGTTTCATTAGGTGAAATGATTATATATATGAATATAGATTTTGGTTCTTAAAGTTAAAATATTTGTCCGTGTATATCAAATCATTTGAAATTATGTTCCTATAATTTGTGTTTTTAAATGTTTGGAAAATAATAAAATTGAAGTTTTTTTTTATCAAAATTATAATATTTTTTTACTAAAAGTAAAATATATTAATGTTTATTATAATGAACTAATCATTTAAAAAATATTATGTTTAAGGACATTTACTAACACCAATATGTAAGTTCTAATTTTCTAAAATTATAAATCTGATGCAAATTGTTTTTTTCCTCACTGGTACGACACACGGGTCACTGTTTTTTGTTTTTATTTTTAATTTGTGTTAAGAGAATTAATTAATTATTGTTATATTTAAAAAATAATTTATTTACATAATTATGTTAGAGTAATAGAATTATATACAAATATAAATATAATATTTAAATGAAGAGTTTCATAATATAAAAAATTAAATAATTAGTTACAGGTATTTTTATTTTTTTATAATAAATTAATTAAGAATAAATAAATTAAAAATAAATAATGTTATTTAAATGTTAATCTTTTTATGTTAGTGTAATGAATTATAGAAAATACAACTAATAATACTAGTAATACAATAGTAATGAATTATTTTAATAATATTAATACTAATAATAATATTAGTTCAATAATAATAATAATAATAATAAGATTAAAAATTAAAATTGACACAACAACTAATTGCGATGTGTAAAAAAATAACATTGTCATATAATTAAAATTTATATTTAAATTTTTGAATTATATATTATATTAAGATGAGATGTGTATATACGAATCGTTATTAAAATAAGATGTAAATATGTCTAATATGATTAATAAAAAATAAATAGAATACGAGGTTAATGTAAGGCCCGGTTAATTCTTTTTTCCTTTTTCTGCCCTAACCAAAAAGGGCTGCCCTAGTGTAATGGGCCTAAGGGCTGGCCCAGGGGATAAAGCCAAACCCTAATCTGCCCTAACAGAATTACTCTCACTCAATCGCAGAACGTAGTCGTCTTCCTCCACTGATCTAGAGAGCTCTGCTAGGGTTTACGCAATCTCGATCAAACCAAGCCCGGTTTCGTTTCTACTTTCCAAGTAAGTATTCTGTTAGCTAACGACTAATCTTTCCCGGCTGCGGTTCGATTATTCCAGTTAGGGTTTTCGTAGTAACCTTACTCTATTTCATGTTCCATCGTGTTCCAGTCTTGGGGCTACTTGTAGAGCTGTGGTGTTCACATCTACGTATTGAAGTTTCTGTTAGCTTTTCCAGGTAAGGGAAGCTAGACCTTACCATATCTTTTCCGGTAGAATATGCCTGTTTGATGAGTATGTGATGGTGGGATGGTCTGTGTGTGGACTTAATCAGTTGAAAATGCTTGTTGGACTGTGTGGATACATATGTGTGGCTGTCGCTCGAAGGAACAGTGGCAGACACTGGTTTTCTCGCCCAAGCGAGTTTAGCAGAGGCTCGCCCAGGACCTGCTGCTCGATCTCTCGCTTAGACGAGAGGTTTTTATTTTGAGCGAGAAGTGGTCTCGCCTAGGCGAGAAGTGGTCTCGCCTAGGCGAGAAGGGACTCGTCTGAGCGAGACCTCGCAGAGTCCGCTCTTTCCCTTTTCGCGATCTCGCCTAGGCGAGAGGGGTTTCGCCTGAGCGAAAGGACCCCCTCGCCTGAGCGAGCCCTGCTTGCTTGAGTGAGGCAGCGGGTAAGGTTGGATGTTATTGTTGAATGGGGCACTGATGTGGGATTGCTTGTTGATTTAAATGCTTTACTTTGTGTGTTGAAGGATGATGCCATGATTTATATGTGAGTTCGAGATGGAAATGGTATGTTGCTTTATTGGGTATGAATTGGAAGGCATGAGTTGCATGAATTGTTGCCTATGCATGATGTTAATATTATGGAAATTCTTGATTGGTGGGTGGGATATGTATAGAGTATGAGTAGGGTATAATTCCATGACTCTTGTAGTGAGAGATCTTGGTGACGCCTCATCTGTTGGACGTAATTCCATGGGCCCTCTCAAGGGGAGTTTCATGGTGGTGCCTCGACGAAAGGACCTAGGGGGGGTCGTGGTAGTGCCTCAAGGCTAGGACATAATTCCACATAGGCCACGTGGTGGTGCCTCTTGTAAGGGTGTACTTCCGCGAAGGCCTCGCGGTGACGCCTCACTGTTAGGACATAATTCCACTGCCACATGGTGGTGCCTCGATATACGTATCTGGATAGTCAAGTCTTGGAGTCTTATATATTTTGATAGCTTTGGTATGATGCTTGTTATCTATGCTTGGCCTTGAAATTACCTCTGAACTGTTGTAAAATGGGATTCCTTTACACTACCTTACCCTTTGCTTGCTTGTATGTTGTGTGTGGTCTTCTCTATTGCGATGATCATCAACCTTGTTGGTGTGAGCAGATGTGAGAACCCCTGGCAGTGGTAATGTTGAAAGGGATGCTGCAGCTTGATGGTTTGGACAGGGTCGAGCCCACTGTGGGGCCCACAACTGGAAGATTTTATGTTATTTATGCTCTTATTGTGGAACAAGGCCTCGTGCTTTTAATTATTTATTTCAGTACATGTCTGGTTGGGCCATGTGGGGCCCCTTTGTTGTAATCTGGGTATGTCCAATGTATTGTATACTTTCATACCTAATGAGGTTTTAATTATCGAGGTTATTCAGTTTTTGGGTTGTTACATTTATGGTATCAGAGCGGTCAATTCTTAGGTCTATGGACTTGGGTGTCCACTTAGCCTTCTTTGTGTCTTTCTGAGTATTCTTCGCTAATTCTTGTCTTACCAAGCCTAACCGTATGATTTCTTGTGTGCCAGTGGACTATGGCACCATCTCGTAGGACTCCGCAATCTTCCCAGGGCGATGTGCCAGACATCGCCAGAGCGATTAAGGCAATGGTAGCTGCTATGACGCAAAAAAGCACGATAATGATGCAACAACATGAAGCATCAATGCAGCGACAGGCGGCAGCGCTTGAACAGCAGCAACTGGTGATGCAGCAGATGGAGGCTGCTAGGGCAGCTGTTGAAGATGCTCATAGGCAACATATGGAGGCCCTCCGCTAGCTGGAGGAGAATAGAGTAGCTGCCCCTTCTTTTGGGTCGGAACCCCGACCTACGACTAGGGAGTGAAGTCTAGAGGACTTCCTGAAACATCACCCAGTGAAGTTTGGAGGCAAGACCAGCCCAGACGCAGCGGACCAGTGGCTGAAAGACCTGAAGAGGATATTTGACGCCAAGATGTGCCCAAAGGAGAGTAGACTGGAGTTCGCAGTATACATGCTCACATGTGAGGCTGAGCACTGGTGGGTCAGCATGAAATCCATCATGGAAGAGAGGCAGGAGCCAGTTACTTGGGATATCTTCAGGAGAAGTTCCTCTCCGAGTACTTTCCGGACAACGTCAAATACGCTAAAGAGGTAGAATTTTTAAAATTGACCCAGGGAAGCAAGTCGGTGACTGAGTATGCAGAAAAGTTCAAGCACCTCAACCGTTTCTACACCATGCCACTGGACGAAGAGTGGCGATGTCGGAAGTTCGAGAACGACCTCCGTGGAGACCTCCGTTTGATGGTGGCGCCGCTATCCATCAAGGATTTTGCCGCTTTGGTGGAGAAGGCAAGAGTCATAGAGAAGATGAAGGTAGAGGTGGAAACTCAGCACTCATCCTAGTAGAGAGTGGGAGGACCATCTAGGTCCAGGCATAGGCACGAAGAGAGGAGGAAAACCTACACTAGGCCCCATTTCCAGTCCCAGGGGTCTAGGGAGTCTCCTTCTCAGCAGAACAGGATTCAGTGCTACTAGTGTGGGGGGCCGCACAAGAGGAATGTTTGCCCCCAGCTTGCAGGCTTCAAGAAATGCAACAACTGTGGCAAGGAGGGCCACTCTGGGAGGGACTGCCCCACCCTTACTAGAGCAGTGACGCGACCTCCAATACAGGTTCCTGCACAGTGTACGTCATGACCGGAGCGGAGGCTGCAGGCTCAGGTAACCTTGTTATAGGCCATTGTTTGATAGTTGGGAAAGCTTGTTGTGTGCTATATGATTCTGGAGCGACACACTCTTTTATGTCAAATACATGTGTGGAACGGTTGGGTCTGCCGGTGTGCGAGCTGCAGTGTGAGCTTGCGGTGTCTACTTCGGCGTCGGGTTTGGTCAGGACGTCATCCTTGTGTGCGAGGTGTCCAGTGGAGGTAGAGGGACGCAGGTACAAAGTGAATTTAATCTGTCTACCTCTACAAGAGTTGGAGGTAATCCTAGGGATGGATTGGCTCTTTGCCAATCGCATTCTTATAGATTGCTGAGAGAAGAGACTATTATTCCCAGACTCAGAGGAGCCTGAGTTGTTATCATCCCAAGGGGTTCTGAAGGAACTGCGTGGTGGTGCGCAGTGCTTTGTGATTTTCATGCGTCTAGAGGTGGAAGGGAGGAAGATAGATTCTGTTATACAGGTGGTGCAGGAATTTGAGGATGTATTCTTAGAGGAGGTGTCAAGGTTGCCTCCCCACAGAGAGGTGGAGTTTTCTATCGATCTAGTGCCGGGGACAGGTCCGGTATCGATGGCTCCCTACCGCATGGCTCTAGTGGAGCTGGTTGAACTCAAGAAACAGATTGAGGAGCTGATGGCGAAGCAGTTTATCCAACCCAACACTTCACCTTGGGGAGCACCAGTTCTGTTGGTGAAAAAGAAGGATGGGAGCTTGCGCCTGTGTGTGGACTACAAGCAGTTAAACAAAATGACGATTAAGAACAAGTATTCCCTCCCGAGGAAAGACGACCTAATGGATCAGTTGCATGGGTCATCGGTGTTCTTGAAGATTGACTTGCGGTCGGGTTACCACCAAATATTGGTGAAGGCGGATGATGTGCAGAAGACGGCTTTCAGGTCCCGGTACGGACACTATGAGTATGTGGTTATGCCTTTTAGTGTGACCAATGCTTCAGCAGTGTTCATGGACTACATGAACAGGATCTTCCGGCCCTTCCTAGATAAGTTTGTCGTAGTCTTCATAGACGACATTCTTATCTATTCCAGAACTCAGGAGGAACATGCAGAACACCTGAGGTTGGTGCTTGGTGTTTTGAGAGAGAAGCAATTGTACGCCAAGTTGTCCAAGTGTGAATTCTGGATGGAGGAAGTGCAATTTTTGGGACATGTGATATCCGCCCAGGGGATTGCAGTGGACCCGGCGAAGGTCAAGGCAGTGATCAAGTGGGAAAGTCCTAAGTCGGTCACTGAGATCAGGAGCTTTGTGGGATTAGCCAGCTACTACAGGAGATTCATAGAGGGATTCTCCAAGATAGTGACGCCCCTGACCTTGCTTACTCGGAAGGACCAACCTTTTACTTGGACGGACAAGTGTGAGGAGAGCTTTCAGGAGCTAAAAAGAAGGTTGACGAGTGCTCTATATTGGTAATTCCGGATGTGGGGAAACCGTTTGAAGTCTACTGTGACGCATCTCATCTTGGGCTCGGCTGCATTCTAATGCAAGAGAAGAAGGTTGTGGCTTATGCTTCGAGACAACTTAAGGTGCATGAGAGCAACTATCCCACTCATGACCTAGAGTTGGCAGCTATAGTATTTCCCTTGAAGATCTGGGGGCATTATCTCTATGGTGCTCAGTTCCGTGTGTTCAGTGATCATAAGAGTCTCAAGTATCTGTTTGACCAAAAAGAGCTGAACATGAGGCAGAGGATGTGGATGAAGTTCCTTAAAGACTACGACTTCGAACTGTTGTATCACCCGAGGAAGGCAAACGTGGTAGTCGATGCCTTGAGTAGGAAGACTGTACATACGACGCATCTCATGATAAGGGAGGTGGAACTGCTAGAAAAGTTCAGGGATATGAGACTACAGGTAGAGTTGGGGCCCGAGTCCATTAGGTGTATTGCCCTTACTATATCTAGTAACTTTTTGGACTCAGTCAGAGAGAGGCAGTTGTTGGATGCCAGTCTAAACCGAGTCAGGGAAGAACTTGGGTCGGATGAGGCTAAAGACTTTGCCTTGGGTAATGATGGTATACTGAGATTTCAGGGTAGAATCTGTGTACCTAATGACGCAAAGGTGAAGAAGTTGATCCTTGAGGAAGGACACAGAAGTCGTCTTAACTTGCATCCTGGCATGACTAAGATGTATCAGGACCTCAAGGAGACTTTCTGGTGGCAAAGGATGAAGAGAGAGGTGGCCTTATTTGTATCAGCCTGCCTGACCTGTCAAAAGGCGAAGGTGGAGCACCAGAGACCCGGTGGTATCCTACAACCTTTAGAGATACCGGTGTGGAAATGGGACAGCATCTCGATGGACTTTGTGACGCATTTGCCACGGACTTTTAGAGGACATGACACCATTTGGGTGATATTGGATCGGTTGACCAAGAGTGTCCACTTCTTGGCGATGAACTTGAGGATGTCCATGGCCAAGTTAGCCCAGTTATACATTAAGGAGATCGTAAGGTTGCATGAAATACCTTCGAGCATAGTTTCTGACAGAGACCCACGATTCACTTCCCGGTTCTGGCAAACCTTACAAGAGGCTTTAGGGACAAAGTTGAATATGAGCTCGGCCTACCATCCCTAGACTGATGGCCAATCAGAGAGGACCGTCTAATCACTTGAGGACTTGATACGGACGTGTATATTGGATCACTTGGGGGCTTGGGATGAGGTGTTGCCCTTGATCAAGTTTACCTACAACAACAGCTTTCATGCGAGCATTGGCATGGCGCCATACGAGGCTCTTTATGGCAGAAGGTGTAGGACTCCTCTTTGTTGGTACCAGGACGGAGAAGCGGTACTAGTTGGACCAGAATTGTTAGAGCATACCACTGAGAAAGTGAGGATGGTGAGGAACAGAATGCAAGCCTCTCAGAGTAGGCAGAAGGCCTATGCAGACCGTAGGAGGAGACCCTTGGAGTTCGCAGCTGGCGATCATGTGTTCTTGAGGGTGACCCGAACCACTGGTGTGAGAAGGGCTCTCCGCTCAAGGAAACTTTCTCCTAAATTCCTTGACCCATATCAGATCACGAGGAGAATTGGGCTGGTGGCTTATGAGATAGCTTTGCCCCCTCAGTTGGCAAACCTTCACCCGGTGTTCCATGTGTCACAGTTGAGGAAGTATGTGTTCGATCTGGCCCACGTATTGGAAGTTGAGGATATATAGATCAGAGAAGATCTTACTGTGGAAATGCCACCCATCGCTTTAGAGGATGGCAAGGTTGAGGAACGCCGAGGAAAGGTCGCCAGTCTTGTTAAAGTCATCTGGGATCGAAGGACGGGTGACTCGACTTGGGAGTTAGAGGAGGACATGAGAAAATCACATCCACATTTGTTTGCCTGGTAAGTTTCATTTTCAAGGTCGAAAATTTTCTTGTTGGGGAGAATGTAAGGCCCAGTTAATTCTTTTTCCCTTTTTCTACCCTAACCAAAAAGGGCTGCCCTAGTGTAATGGGCCTAAGGGCTGGCCCAGGGGATAAAGCCAAACCCTAATCTGCCCTAACAGAATTACTCTCACTCAATCGCAGAACGTAGCCGTCTTCCTCCACTAATCTAGAGAGCTCTGCTAGGGTTTACGCAATCTCGATCAAACCAAGTCCGGTTTCGTTTCTACTTTCCAAGTAAGTATTCTGTTAGCTAACGACTAATCTTTCCCGGCTGCGGTTCGATTATTCCAGTTAGGGTTTTCGTAGTAACCTTACTCTATTTCATGTTCCATCGTGTTCCAGTCTTGGGGCTGCTTGTAGAGCTGTGGTGTTCACGTCTACGTATTGAAGTTTCTGTTAGTTTTTCCAGGTAAGGGAAGCTAGACCTTACCATATCTTTTTCGGTAGAATATGCCTGTTTGATGAGTATGTGATGGTGGGATGGTCTGTGTGTGGACTTAATCGGTTGAAAATGCTTGTTGGACTGTGTGGATGCATATGTGTGGTTGTCGCTCGAAGGAATAGTGGCGGTGATGAAGGCATGACCACCTCCTTAGAAGCTCCATCAAGAAGGATCACTAGAAGCATGTCTAGAGGGGAGTCTTCTATTCCATCACCTTTATCTTTGTTTTGCATTACTTTAGTTTGAATTCCCT
>Ga0214544_1009997_pt1 | contig 14359 bp, 4 predicted proteins | sample CNSS3metaG_FD_160074 | JGI IMG/M metagenome (GOLD analysis project Ga0214544, IMG submission 160074) | Root nodule microbial communities from cowpea collected in UCLA plant growth center, Los Angeles, California, USA - CNSS3 | ecosystem: Host-associated > Plants > Roots > Nodule | place: USA...
AAATTAATAATAGTAATCAAAATAATAATAATAATAATAATAATAATAATAAAAAAAAAATAAAAAATAAAAATGATAGTAATTGTAATAATAATAGTAAAATAAAATAATAATAATAGTAATAATAGTAATAACAATAATAATAATAGAAATAATAATAATAATAATTATTATTATTATTATAATTATAATTATAATAAAATAATAAAAATAATAATAATAATAATAATAATAATAGTAAAATAAAATAATAAGAATAAGAATAATAATAATAATAATAAGTGTGTTGTATTTAGAAGAAAACTCTAAACATCTTGTCAAGCCAAAAAGAAGAATCATGATAATCATAACAATGATTGGGTCGCGAAAGCCAAAAAGAAGAATCATGATAATCATAACAATGATTGAATCACAAAGAGAACTCAATACAAGGAAAACCACAAGCACACACATACTCTCTAAAATCACCTACGACAAACACCAAAAAATTAAATGATACAAGGATTTGATTTAGGAGAAAGCTTTCATGCATCAATATATAACACAATTGCATATAATATCATTAAAACAATGAATTGCAGCTCCCCTAACCTGGAATTATGGCACCAAAAGTACTCTTAGAATCCTTCGTTACACCATAATTGATCTCCCATTTGATCTCCACCTTGGGCACTCTTTCCAGCCTTCTAACACTCTCCTAAGTTTTGTTTTTTAGGGTTCTAAAACTCCCTTTTGGTACCACATGAAAATGCCTTCCCAAGAGCACTACCTTCCTCCTTTTCATCCATTATTAGCCCTATTAATTCTCCCTTAATTACCTAAAACGAAAATAACAATTAACACCATTAACATGTGAGTTCATTGCAATGTAACAGATTATTCCGTGCCTCTTTGCCAAAGTTCAAACCCATAACCATGCCAATGTCAATTCAATGCACAACCATTCAATCAATTCATGTTTTGTGATAAATCCTACACCTCTAGGATTATATTATCACACACCATGATCAAGCATATTATTAAATTAAAAAACAATTAAATTAGTACACTAATGACATACACAAAGCTTGAACCCAAGTATTCTTATAATAGTCAAGTACTCTTAACCACCTAAGCTACCATTACTCTTTATATTTTCTCTCCATATTAATTAACTTAGGGATTCCCACTCTCGCATTTATTAAATAAATACTTATTTATTTATTTTATTTTCCCAGGTCTTATAGCTGTTACTAAAGGAAATTGGTGTTTTTAAATTTGAAAATTTTCATCTTTTGGAAACACCTTTTTAATTTTTTTACCCTTTTCACCGTTTACAATTTAAATGACTCATATATTATATATAAAAATCGTTCAACATTTCAAAAGAAACACATTGGGCAATACTCAAAGGGGATTGATGTTTTTAAATTTGAAAATTTTCATCTTTTGGAAGGCTTTTTAGATTTTTTTTTTACCATTTCACCGCTTACAATTTAAATAATTCATATTTTATATAAGAAAATATTTCAAAATTTCAAAAGAAAAACGTTGGGAAATACTTAGAGGAGATTGGTGTTTTCAAATTTGAAAATTTTCATCTTTTGGTAACGCTTTTTTTAATTTTTTTTTACCCTTTTCAACGTTTACAATTTAAATAATTCATATTTTATATTTTAAATTTATTCAAAATTTCAACAAAACCACTTTGGCTGTTACTCAAAAAGAATTGGTGTTTTTAAATTTGAAAAATTTCATCTTTTGGTAACACATTTTTAATATTTTTACCCCCTTCACCATTTACAATTTGAATGACTCATGTTATATATAGCAATTGTTCAACATTTAAAAAGAAACATGTTGGGCAATACTCAAAGGGGATTGGTGTTTTTAAATCTAAAAATTTTCATATTTTGGAAACGCTTTTTTTATTTCTTTTACCATTTACAATTTAAATAATTCATATTTTATATAAGAAAATTATTCAAAATTTCAAAAGAAAGATGTTTGGCATTACTCTGAGGGGATTGCTATTTTCAAATTTGAAAGTTTTCATATTTTGGTAATGCATTTTTCATTTTTTTACCCTTTTCACCTTTTACAATTTAAATAATTCATATTTTATATATGAAATTTGTTCAAAATTACAACTAAACCACTTTGGCCATTACTAAAAACGAATCAGCGTTTTTAAATTTGAAAAATTTCATCGTTTAATTTTTTAATTTTTTTTACCCTTTTCACTGTTTACAATTTTAATGACTCATGTTACATATAACAATTGTTCAACATTTCAAAAGAAACACGTTGGGCAATACTTAGAGGGGATTGGTGTTTTCGAATTTGAAAATTATCATCTTTTGGTAACGATTTTTTCATTTTTTTACCCTTTTCATCGTTTATAATTTAAATAATATATATTTTATATTTGAAATTTTGTTCAAAATTTCAACATGGTCATTACTCAAAGGGAATTGGTCTTTTTAAATTTGAAAAATTTCATATTTTGGTAACACATTTTTATTTTGTCTTACCCTTTTCACCGTTTACAATTTAAATAACTATATTATATATAAAAATTGATCAAAATTTCAAAAGAAAGAAGTTGGGCAATACTTAGAGGGGATTGGTGTTTTCAAATTTGAAAATTTTCATCTTTTGGTAACGCTTTTTTTCTTTCTTTTTAACCTTTCTCACCTTTTACAATTTAAATAATTCATATTTTAAATATAAAAATTGTTCAAAATTTCAAAAAGAAACACTTTGGTCGTTACTCAGAGGGAATTGGTGTTTTAAAATTTAAAAATTTTCTTCCTTTGGTAACGCTTTTTTAATTTTTTTTACCCTTTTCATCGTTTACAATTTAAATAATTCATATTTTATATTTGGAATTTATTCAAAATTTCATCATGGACGTTACTCAAAGGGAATTGGTATTTTTATATTTGCAAATTTTCATATTTTGGTAACACATTTTTTTTACCCTTTTCACTGTTTACATTTTAAATCATTCATATTTTGTATAAGAAAATTGTTCAAAATTTCAAAAGAAACTCGTTGGGCAATACTCAAAGGAGATTGGTGATTTCAAATTTGAAAATTTTTTACTTTTGGTAACACTTTTATTTTAATTTTTTTTAACCTTTTCACTGTTTACAATTTAAATGACTCTTGTTATATATAACAATTGTTCAACATTTCAAAAGAAAAACAATGGGGAATACTCAGAGGGGATTAGTGTCTTCAAATTTGAAAATTTTCATATTTTGGTAACACATTTTTAATTTTTTTACCCTTTTCACTATATACAATTTAAATGACTCATGTTATACATAACAATTGTTCAACATTTCCAAAGAAACGTGTTGGCCAATACTCAAAGGGGATATGTGTTTTTAAATTTGAAAATTTTCATCTTTTGGTAACGTTGTTTTCATTTTTTTTACCGTTTTCACCATTTACAATTTAAATAATTCATATTTTATATTTAAAAATTGTTCAACATTTCAAAAGAAAGACGTGGGGCAATACTCTGAGGGGATTTGTGTTTTCAAATTTGAAAATTTTCATCTTTTGGTAATGCATTTTTAATTTCTGTCCCTTTTCAATGTTTATAATTTAAATAATTCATATTTTATATACGAAATTTAATCAAAATTTCAACAAAACCACTTTGGCCATTACTAAAAAGAAATTGGCGTTTTTAAATTTGAAAATTTTTGTCTTTTGGTAAAACATTTTTAAGTTTTTTTCCCTTTTCACTGTTTAGAATTAAATTACTGATGTTATTATGCAAAACTATGGAAAAACCGAAAAGATAAGACAAGGTCTGCTAAAAACCAGATTTTGGGTTCGGGAGTCGGTTACGTGTGGGAAAGGTATTAGCATCCCACAACATCCATCCTAAGATGATACCTTTAATTAAATATACAAAATGATGTGATTTTCAAAATATTTAATCTTCCCCAAGAGTAACAATAAAAATATTTACCAAAGAAACAATTTTTTTTTTGGTTTTTTGGGCCCGACGAGGATTAATCATCGCTCCTACATATCTCCATGTGAATGGAGAATCAGGGTTACGTAGTTCTTTATGAAAAACTATTTCAAAAACTTTTTGATTTGATTTTTTTATAATTTTGAAAACTTTTTTTTATGTTTGTTTTAGGAAATTTGAATTATTTGGAAATAGGTGTAATGTGACGCGAGCGGTCGGACATACACTAGAAATTAAACAAAGAAAACATTTTTTTATTTTTTATATATATATTTTTATATTTTCTAAAGAAAAAAAGAATTTTGAAAATTGGTGTTAGACAAACACTAAAGAAATGAAAAAAAAAGTATACTATTAAAAAAAGATATAATGAAAATTTGGGAATGAATAAATAAAAAAATTTGGCACTAACATAACTTTTAAACTTTCTAGATCCTCTTCTTCTTTATCAATCTCTTATGTTCCCTACATTATAACTATTTTCTCTCTTCTCCTTATTTTTCCTACTTCCTCTAATAAGAATTTTGCTCTTCTCCCCCAAAAGAGATAGAAAGGAGATGTGACTATGTAGTAATATTGAGAAAGAAAGAGGAAGTGTAGAGAATATTATCTTCTGTTTTTTTTTCTACCTCCTTCAATATGTTTTTTTTTGAAAGAGAGATAAAAAAGGAGGTGTGTATTTGGGAGTGATGATCGGAAAGAATTAGAGAAGCGTAGAAAATATTATTTTTTCGGTTATGACAGAGTGCGTATTTAAACTCACACTTTGCGATATCAATGAAATCTCAGCCTTAATTGTAATGAACAATATAAGGAAGAAATTGGTCAAGATAGCAGCACTGGATCAAATCGCAGCAAATCAGAGCATAAATTCAATCAAGATCGATAATATTGATTCTAACTATTAACGCTTTTTTTTATTTTTTTTACCCTTTCCAACGTTTACAATTTAAATAATTCATATGTTATATATAAAATTTTTTCAACATTTCAAAAGAAATAAGTTGAACAATACTCAGAGGGGATTGGTGTTTTCAAATTTGAAAACTTTAATCTTTTAGTAACGTGTTTTACATTTTTTTAACCCTTTTCAATGTTTACAATTTCAATAATTCATATTTCGTATATGAATTTTGTTCAAAATTTTAATAGAACCACTTTGGTCGTTACTTAAAGGGAATTGGTGTTTGTAAAATTTTAAAATTTTCACCTTTTTTGTAAAACTTTTTTATTTCGGTTTTACTCTTTTCACCGTTTATACTTTAAATGACTTATATGTTATATATAGAAATAGTTCAACCTTTCAAAAGAAACAAGTTGGCCAATACTCAAAGGGGATTTGTGTTATCAAATTTGAAAAATTTCATCTTTTGGTAACACTGTTTTCATTTTTTTGCCCTTTTCACTATTTACAATTTAAATAATTCATATTTTATATATGAAATTTATTCAAAATTTTCTTTGAACCACTTTGGTCGTTACTCAAAGGGAATTGGTGTTTTTAAATTTAAAAATTCTATTTTTCTGTAACACTTTTTTAATTTTTGTACCCTTTTCATAGTTTACAATTTAAATGATTCATGTTATATATAACAATTGTTCAACATTTCAAAAGAAAGAAGTTGGGCAATACTCAGAAGGGATTAGTGTTTCTAAATTTGAAAATTTTCATCTTTTGGTAACGTTTTTTTAATTTTTTTACCATTTTCAACGTTTAGAATTTAAATAATTCATATTTTATATCTACAAATTGTCTAAAATTGCAAAAGAAACACGTTGGGTAATACTCAGAGGGGATTGTTGTTTTTAAATTTGAAAAATTTCATATTTTGGAAATTCTTTTTTCAATTTCTTTACCGTTTACAATTTAAATAATTCATATTTTATATAAGAAAATTGTTCAAAATTTCTAAAGAAACACGTTGGTCAAAACTCAGAAGCGATTGTTGTTTTAAAATTTGAAAATTTTCATCTTTTGGTAACTCTTTTTTCATTTTTTTTCCCTTTTTACCGTTTAAAGTTTAAATAATTCATTTTTTATATATGAAATTTGTTCAAAATTTCAATATAACCACTTTGGTTGTTACTCAAAGGGAATTGGTGTTTATAAATTTGAGAATTTTCATGTTTTGGAAACATCTTTTTAATTTATTTTTTACGCTTTTCACGTTTTACAATTTAAATGACTGATATGTTATATATAAAAATTGTTCAACATTTCAAAAGAAACACGTTGGCAATAGTCAGAGAAGATTGGTGTTTTTAAATTTGAAAATTCTCATATTTTGGAAAGGGTTTTTCCATTTTTTTAACCGTTTACAATTTAAATAATTCATATTTTATATAATAAAATTGTTAAAAATTCAAAAGAAACACGTTGGGTAATAGTCAGAGAGGATTGGTGTTTTCAAATTTGAAAATTTTCATTTTCTGGCAATGCTTTTTTTTAGTTTTTTTACCCTTTCCAACGTGTTCAATTTAAATAATTCATATCTTATATATAAATTTTTTTCAACATTTCAAAAGAAACAAGTTGAGGAATACTCAGAGACGATTTGGTGTTTTCAAATTTGAAAACTTTAATCTTTTAGTATCGTTTTTTACATTTTTTTAACCCTTTTCACTGTTTACAATTTCAATAATTCATATTTCATATATGAATTTTGTTCAAAATTTCAATAGAACCACTTTGGTCGTTACTCAAAGGGAATTGTTGTTTGTAAATTTGCAAATTTTCACCTTTTTTGTAAAACATTTTTATTTTGTTTTTACTCTTTTCACCGTTTATACTTTAAATGACTCATATGTTATATATAGAAATTGTTCAACTTTTCAAAAGAAACAAGTTGGCCAATACTCAGAGGGGATTTGTGTTCTCAAATTTGAAAATTTTAATATTTTGGTAACACTTTTTTCATTTTTTTGCCCTTTTCACTATTTACAATTTAAATAATTCATATTTTACAAATGAAATTTGTTCAAAATTTCCTTTGAACCACTTTGGTCGTTTACTCAAAGGGAATTGGTATTTTTAAATTTGAAAAATTCCATTTTTTGGTAACACTTTTTTAACTTTTTTACCCTTTTCATAGTTTACAATTTAAATGATTCATGTTATATATAACAATTGTTCAACATTTCAAAAGAAAGACATTGGGCAATACTCAGAAGGGATTGGTGTTTCTAAATTTGAAAAATTTCATCTTTTTGTAACGTTTTTTTAATATTTTTACCATTTTCAACGTTTAGAATTTAAATAATTCATATTTTATATATAAAAATTGTCTAATATTGCAAAAGAAACACGTTGGGTAATACTCAGAGGGGATTTTTATTTTTAAATTTGAAATTTTCATATTTTGGAAACGCTTTTTTCAATTTTTTTACCATTTACAATTTAAATAATTCATATTTTATATAAGAAAATTGTTCAAAATTTCTAAAGAAACACATTGGGCAATACTCAGAAGGGATTGCTGTTTTAAAATTTGAAAATTTGCATCTTTTGGTAATGCTTTTTTAATTTTTTTTGCCCTTTTTACCGTTTAAAATTTAAATAATTCATTTTTTATATATGAAATTTGTTCAAAATTTCAATCTAACCACTTTGGTCGTTACTCAAAGGGAATTGGTGTTTTTAAATTTGAAAATTTTCTTTTTCTGGTACCCTTTCTGGTACAATTTAAATAATTCATGTGTTATATATAAAAATTTTTCAACATTATCAAATAAACAAGTTGAGCAATACTCAGAGGGGATTGGTGTTTTCAAATTTGAAAACTTTAATCTTTTAGTAATGTTTTTTACATTTTTTTAACCCTTTTCATTATTTACAATTTCAATAATTCATATTTCATATATAAATTTTGTTCAAAATTTTAATAGAACCACTTTGGTCATTACTCAAAGGGAATTGGTGTTTGTAAATTTGCAAATTTTCAACTTTTTTGTAAAACTTTTTTATTTTGTTTTTACTCTTTTGACCGTTTATACTTTAAACGACTCATATGTTATATATAGAAATTGTTCAACTTTTGAAAAGAAACAAGTTGGGAAATACCCAGAGGGGATTTGTGTTTTCAAATTTGAAAACTTTAATCTTTTGGTAACACTTTTTTCGTTTTTTGGCCCTTTTCAACGTTTAGAATTTAAATAATTCATATTTTATATATAAAAATTGTCTAAAATTGCAAAAGAAACACGTTGGGTAGTACTCAAAGGGGATTGTTGTTTTCAAATTTGAAAATTTTCATCTTTTGGTAACGCATTTTTCATTTTTTTTACCCTTTTCAATGTCTACAATTTAAATAATTCATATTTTATATACGAAATTTATTCAAAATTTCAACAAAACCACTTTGGCCATTACTCAAAAGAAATTGGCATTTTTAAATTTGAAAATTTTCATATTTTGGTAACACATTTTTAATTTTTTTCCCTTTTCACCGTTTACAATTTAAATGATTGATGCTATTGTCGCAACCAAAATTGCAAGGAAGCAATGAACCAAAATAAAAATTTGTAAAAACAGAGTGGTTTGGAGTTTCCACTATAGTTTATTATGGGAAACTACAGAAAAACCAAAAAGATAAGTAGGTACGCGTGGGGAAGGTATTAGCATCCCACAACGTCCGTCCTAAGTAGGTACCTTTAATTAAATATGCAAAAAGATGTGGTTTTCAAAATATTTAATTTTCCCCAAAAGTAACCATAAAAGGATTTCCAAAACAAACAAAAATAACTTTTTGGGTTTTTAGGCCCGGCAAGGATTAATCCTTGCTCCTACGTGTCTCCATGTGAATGGAGAATCAGGGTTACGTAGTTCTTTATGAAAAACTACTTGAAAAACTTTTTGATTTGGTTTTTTATAATTTTGAAATTTTTTTTTTCTGTGTGTTATTGGAAATTTGAATTATTTGGAAATATGTGTAATGTGGCGTGAGCGGTCGGACAAACACTAAAAATTAAACAAAGAAAACATTTGTTTTTTATTTTTTATATATATTTTTTTATATTTTCTAAAGAAAAAAAAAAGAATTTTGAAAATTGGTGTTAGACAAACACTAAAGAAATGAGGAAAAATATTTTTTGTTATAATTTTTAGAATAAGATAAAAAAATAAGCCCAAAAGTAGTTGAAAAAAAAACGTATAATATTAAAAGAAAATATAATGAAAATTTGGGAACGAATAAATGAAAAAATTTGGCACTGACATACCTTTTAAACTTTCCAGATCCTCCTCTTCTTTATCAATCTCTTATGTTCCCTACATTATAACTATCTTCTCTCTTCTCCTTATTTTTCCTACTTCTTCTAATAAGAATTTTGCTCTTCTCCCCCAAAAGCGATAGAAAGGGGATGTGACTATGTAGTAGTATTGAGAAAGAAAGAGGAAGTGTAGAGAATGTTTTATTCTCTCTTTTTTTTCTACCTCCTACAATATGTTTTTTTTAAAAAGGGATAAAAAAAGGAGGTGTGTATCTGGGAGTGGTGATGGGAAAGAATTAGAGAAGTGTAGAGAATATCTTTTTTTCGGTTATGACAAAGTGCATATTTATACTCATACCTTGCAATATCAATGCAATCTTAGCCTTAATTGTAATGAAAAATATAAGGAAGGAATTTGTCATGATAGCAACACATTATGAGGATCAAATTGCACCAAATCAAAGCTCAAAATCAATCAAGATCGGTAATATTGATTCTAACTATTAACATATCAGAGCACAAAATCAATCCCAATAAGTAATATTGATTATTATCATTTGAAGAGATATTGGTTCTAATGATTATAATCATATCACTAATTTCTGTATCAGTAACAAATGGTATAAAATATTTGAGTTGTTGGGTTCAAGAAAAGGAGTGTGATAACAAATTGGGCTCTTCCTTCTTTTTTCCTTTTTTTTTTATTTTTTCATATCTCTTTTTTTTTTCTAAAATTAAAGTTTAAAAAATTATTGAAGAAAATTTTGTTTCACATTTTTTTTTATTTTTTTTTTAGAAAATAAATTTATTCACCTGGACGAAATTGGGTGTTGATAGTTATATATAACAATTGTTCAACATTTTAAGAAAAACACGTTGGGCAATACTCAAAGGGGATTGATGTTTTTAAATTTGAAAAATTATATCTTTTGGTAACGCTTTTTTCTTTTTTTACTGGTTTCACCGTTTACAAACTAAATAATTCATATCTTATATAAGAAAATTGTTCAAAATTTCAAAAGAAACATGTTGGGCAATACTCAGAGGGGATTGGTGTTTTCAAATTTCAAAATTTTCACCTTTTAGTAATACTTTTTCCATTTTTTTTTACCCTTTTCATCGTTTACAATTTAAATAATTCATATTTTTTAATTGAAATTTGTTCAAAGCTTCAACAGAACCACTTTGGTCGTTACTCAAATGGAATTGGTGTTTGTAAATTTGAAAAATTTCATCTTTTGGTAACACTTTTTTAATTTTTTTTACCCTTTTCACTATTTACAATTTAAATGACTCATGTGATATATAACAATAGTTCAACATTTCAAAAGAAAAATGTTGCGTAATACTCAGAGGGGATTGGTGTTTTCAAATCTGAAAGTTTTCTTCTTTTGGTAATGCTTTTTTCATTTCTTTTACCCTTTCATCGTTTACTATTTAAATAATTCATAATTTGTATTTGAAATTTGTTCAAAATTTGAACATAGTCGTTACTCAAAGGGAATTGGTGTTTTTAAATTGGAAAATTTTCATCTTTTGGTAACGTTTTTTTTTTTCATTTTTTTACCTTTTTTGCACAGTTTACAATTTAAATAATTCATATTTTATATAAGAAAATTGTTCAAAATTTCAAAGGAAACACATTGGGCAATGCTGAGAGGGGATTGATGTTTGCAAATTTCAAAATTTTCATTTTGGGTAACACTTTTTTCATTTTTTTTATCCTTTTCACAATTTACAATTTAAATAATTCATATTTTTTATTTGAAGTTTGTTGAAAGCTTCAACAGAACCACTTTGGCCGTTACTCAAAGGGAATTGGTGTTTTTAAATTTGAAAAATTGTATCTTTTGGTAAGACTTTTTTAATTTTTTTACCCTTTTCACTGTTTACAATTTAAATGACTCATGTTAGATATAGCAATTGCTCAACATTTCAAAAGAAACACGTTGGGCAATACTCAGAGGGGATTGGTGTTTTCAAAATTGAAAACTAATATCTCTATCCTGAAGCGATCAAATTACCACTACTTAACTTTAGCAACTTCAGTATTGCCAAGTTAGTAGTGAACAAACTAGTTAGAGTTAAGATAACCTTGAGTCGTCTCTCAATGAATACAAAATTGATTTCATTTATTTGATTCTTATAAAAAATGTAATTAAAACTAATAACTATAAAAATATAGGGTTTTGATATGCAAAGAATAAATGACACGCAAATAAAAGATTGTAAACATAGTAATAGTAAATAGGTCAATTCCACTGCTCTTGCAAAATAGGATTCATCATTAGTTTTCTAAAGATTATTGTTATTGATTTCTTGTTGAAGATTTCAAATTAATCAATGTAACTTCTTAATTAATTTGTTGACGTCCTCACTTTTAACCAAAGTAACTTCTCAATTAAAAGCAAGAACTTTGTAAATTAATCATAGTAAATTTAACCAAAGCAACTTCTCAATTAAACATTACTAGTCTTAATCATGTCTATTCTTTTACCCCTTATATCTTGTAAAAAGTTAATCAATCAAAGTAACTTCTTGATTAATTTTAATATAAGTTTTTACCTCTAATCAAAGTAACTTCTTAGTTATTAGCAAAAACTCATGCAATCATATGAAAGTTTCTAAAATTAATCAAAGTAACTTCTTAATTAAAATTTAAAAACCCTTAGACTCATACAATTGGTATGTTATGTAGATTTAACATTATGCTAACTTGTTATAATGTAAAAATCATTACTTTTACTTGATTAAGAATCAAAAGACATAGATGAAAAATAAATATCAACAAGAATCAAAAGAACAAATACATTAATTCATCTAACCTCAGAATCCAATTAAGAAATTATAGTGGAATCAACCCTAAAAGCTTAGCCCTCCATGGGTTAGATGGAATACATGATAATATTATGAAGGAAAGAAACAATAAAAGGAAAGGAAGAATGAGAGATGTGGATGACGATATCTGCCAAAACTAGATAGTTGCTAAGTGTCCCGCTTCTGCTCCCTTGGATCTCTTTATATAGGCTTCAATTGGACTTGGACTTTATCTGTAAGACCCGTAAAAAAATTAAATGATTAAATAATTAATTAATTAATAAATGCGAGTAGGAAGAGCCTTTATGGTAATTTTCGTGTAGTGGTAAAAAGGGGTAATTAGAAAGGTAGTGAGTAAAGAAAAGGAAGAGAATTAGCAAGAGGAGGGGTATTGAGACAGGAGTGTGAACGTTGGGTGGAGAGCAGCAAGTGTGGACGCATTACAGAGAGGAATTGGAGAGGAAGTAAGGTGTAACAGGTGCAAATCAAGAGAGGAGAAGGTTTTGCTTCAAAGCACACTCACCAATTCGGGTTTGGAGCGAGGATAAGAGGTAAGGGGAGTTGTTTTTGCATGCTATTAATAGTATACACTCTGTTGTGCCTTGTACGATCGTAATTGCATGGATTATCTGACTGGTATGCGCTATTTTTCGTGATTTCTGGGTTCTGCATGCCCGCCAGGCGGTTCATCTATCTGTGTGTAATTTTGGGTTCTGGTTGCTTAAACCGCCTAGCAGGGATGAATATCCGCTAGGCGGCGCGTCAGTGTTTGCACTTGCTGTTGACTTGCGTTCTGTGCAGGGTCATTGAGACTTCTGATTATGATTTTATGTATTGAATGTATGGACTGATTAGAATTGGGGTCTAATGGTGTATGAGAATACCTTTATATGTTAATATGAATGGAGTGGGGCTATTGGAATGGTAGAACCCGAGTTGAGGTATTAGGGTTCATGGTGAGTACGAATTTGAGGACAGTACGTCAATGGAAACTGGGTCAGTAAATTAAGTATGATTTATGGTGTGACATTGTCTGGGTAGTATAAGTCGGATTCTGGCCAACTTGGCTCGTTGCAGGTGCAGCAACCTAGATATTTTTCTGGGTTCTGGTATGCCGCTTGGCGGCGTCTAGCTTGCCGCCAGGCGATGACGGGGACAGTGGCGTAATGCGTGTTGTTTTCGAGTGGTCGTGAGAGGAGAGGCTGAGAGGGATATAGGTAATTACAGGAGGACACAGTAAGGATTAATATGCTTAGGTAAGAGAGCATGGGAGTGGAGAGTGGTTGATAGTATGTTCATGCGATGGGTTGTTGAGAGTTGAGTTATTTAAAGGAAGAAATCGGATAACATTAGTCAATGGATCAAGATTTGAAAGCTTAGAATTCTGTATAATTGTTGTTAATTATTCTTGATGGTGTGTTGTGGGTTTTATGTGTTTTGGAGACTAGTGAGCTTAGATGTAAGTCATGTGATTATGTAATGTTAAGTGGAACAAGATGCGTGGCAGTACAGCGTGAGATAAGTATGATGAGAAGAGGGTTGATAATGTTTCTGAACTGAGTGCTTGTGATATATAATGGAGTGTGTTGTTACTGCAATAGTGGTTGACCGTGAGAGATTAACGAGAGAGAGTGCCTAAACGTCTCTGTTTTAGGTACAAGAGCTATACTTGGGAGGGGATAGTGCTGGAAATCAATAACTCTGATAGAACAAGTGTACAATATCTTCTAAAGCATTCTAGAATTGCATAATTAACCACTTTGGGTGCCAAAACCAGTAGCAGGAGCTACTGGTATGGCGCCTGGCGGTCCACTGAACACCGCCAGGCGGTAGCCTTAGTAGGAGAGGGTTATGCCTTGAGTGGCGCCTGGCGACACGACGTGTTCCGCCAGGCGGTGGTGGTCAGACAGTGGCGTTGGAAGTGCTCTGACGCCTGGCGGTGAGCTGGTACTGCCAGGCGGTTTGGAACAGTTTCGCCTGGCGGCGTGTGGACCGAGCCAGGCGGGAATGTTGTTGTTCTTTGCTTTTTGGTGTGTTGTTTTAATTGATAATGATGCTTTGCTTGGATCGGGAGATGCTGTGCCATGAGCGGGTAGGTTCATGGATGGTGTTTGACATGTGATGATATGAACGGGGAGGTTCATATCTAGTTACTCTCACGTGGGGATACGAGCGAGGTAGGTTCGTATGTTTCGTGCTCATGTTGAGAGATGCCACGTGTGGGGAGGTACGGGGCTGGTGGATCACATGTGTTGGACTACGGGCGGGCAGGTCCGTAGAGTAGGACTACGAGCGGGGAGGTTCGTAGAGGCAGGACCACGAGCGGGCAGGTTCGTGTGAGCATCATGTTCCCGAGTC
>Ga0214544_1010007_pt1 | contig 14345 bp, 7 predicted proteins | sample CNSS3metaG_FD_160074 | JGI IMG/M metagenome (GOLD analysis project Ga0214544, IMG submission 160074) | Root nodule microbial communities from cowpea collected in UCLA plant growth center, Los Angeles, California, USA - CNSS3 | ecosystem: Host-associated > Plants > Roots > Nodule | place: USA...
TCATTAATGCTCTATAAATACACGTGGACCCCATCATTTAAAGGTACGCATTCATTAATCACTGATTTTGACTCTCTAAGAGCTTTGACTGACTTGAGCTTCGGAGACTCTCCTGCAGGTAACCCCCCCTGGGTTCAAGCTGACATGTATCGACCGGGAAGAGGCCAACTAAGGAGATAGCAGACTACGTGATAAGGTGACGCTTGTGCCTAACCTATCTTATTTGTTCCCTGCGGGAACATATAGTAAGTTATAATAGGTAATGTAAATTTAAAGTGTTGTGAGGACCATAACAGGAAATATATATGTACTGGTTTGGGGAAAACACATGGATGTTACCTAACAGTTTTAGAGCCTCTCGGAATGGAATAATCTTGTGGTAAATTGCTGAAATGACATGGTTAGAGTTGTAAATATCCATACATGTATATGAATATAGTACATTGGTATAGAGGATGGTTATGAGAATAGAGGTTGAATCCTATTGTAGCACTTACAAGAATTTGGGGAAACACCAGGCTATAATGGAATAACTAGTACAACTCGATGTACTGGTGTAGCGTCTAGCGGAGGATTAGGAGCCGCCAGGCGGTAGCTACAAAACTAGTGGCTACTAGAACGTGTGGTGCCTGACGGTGAGGGTTTTCCTTCTAAGTGACACCTGAAAACAGAGGCACCAGAGGCGTTTGGCGCCTGGCAGTACGTGTCCCCCGTGAGGCGGTTTGGAAGCGTGGTGCACCTAGCAACTCATGAGTAGTGCCAAGCGATACTATTGAGGCAAAGTTGTTTTGATTGCTTTGGATGTGCGTGGTCTACAAGGTTTTGATGATATCTCGAAGGTCGGCTTGTTGGTGTTCCTTGATTTGTGGCTCAGAACGTATCCCTTGAGTTGTTGCTCGGGATAGGGGTTAAGCACGTGGCATTCCTTGAGTTGTGGCTCGGAATGACATCTCTTGAGTTGTGGCTCGGGATGGCGGATGAACACGAGAAACTCTTAAGTTGTGGCTCGGTTTGTGAGTGTTGCCGATGTGAATGTGCGCGTTGTGGCGTGTATGGATGGGTCTAGTTAGATTGTCCTCCTTAGTATTAAGCTGACGAGTTTGGTAGTCTTGGGATGTTACCAATGTTATTCGTATTGGAAACTCCACCTGGCGTTACGAAGTGTGGTCCATAGCATGGTTTCCCGCACGTGCTCTACTATTTGTGGCTGGTATGTGTGGTAGCAAGACATCTTGAGGTATTCATCAAAAGACGTAGAACACAGATAACATGGTGGTGGCCAAGTGACATGAAATCAAATGATGGAATTCCTTTGGTGTGCTTGTAATGATATATATATATATATATATATATATATATATATGTTTGTTTGTTTAACAGTTAGCTCACCCTATCTGCTTGTGGTTGGCGATGATCGTGAACGCGGTACACGAGAGCAGATGTTGTTGTAGGTGATTCTGGTGGGACTTAGCAACGGAGCAGGGGAAACTCATGGGAAAGAGTTTTATTGAGTTTTTATCATTTATGGTTTTGAATAAAGTTGTAAACTGTTATAAGACCGATTTAGTATTTTATTGAGTTTTAAGAATTTTGAATTTGGAGTTGTTTTTATTATGTAATAAAGATTTTAATTTCTCGCATTTTTGGGAATTACAATTATATTAAATGAGGCATTAATATTATTTCTATTTTATTTTATTTAAACTCGTAATAACCGGTCAGGATGTTGCACTTGTCGCCAGGCGGTTCCTTGCAGGAACCCAGAAATGCAATGTATTTCACATGAGTCGCCTGGCGGCTTCGAAAGCCTACTAGGTGGTTTCTGGGAAATTTCCAAAAACACAAAAATTACATAGAGTTGACAGAGTATATGCATCCAATTAATCATACATCACACAATATAGTACAAACAAATAGAATTCAAGGAGTCCAGTTCCCCTAACCTGGATTCCTTGCTTAAACTTGAGAATTCTAAAGCTTCTTCTTGGTCAATAATGACCTCCCTTGACACGTTCTAGCAACAACCCTCAATCCTCTCTGAAATGAAATCCTTATGCCCTCAGTCCATGGTGGTTTTCCAGCGCCCTTGGCTACCCCTCGGCTAAGGTTTCTTACCTTTCTCATCTATGCCAAAAATAATTTTAGTAAAAAGAAAGCTTATTTCATGTTTATCAAGGTTCGAACACACAACCATCCAATTTCAAAGCAAGTGCACAACCAATTCAATCAATTCATGTTTCATGACAATTTCTATAAATCTAGGACTATATTGTCGCTCATCAAGACCAATTATATCATCAAAATAATATATGATTAAAATACACTCAATTTGGCATACACAGGACTTGGTTCAAGTCCTCTCAATACAATCAAGTACTCTAAACCACTTAAGCTACTACTTTTCAACATCATAAAAGTCAATATTAAATGTCATAAAGGCTCCCACTATCTGCATTTAATAATTAATTATTAATTAATTAATTAATTAATTTTCTCGAGTCTTACACCATGCATGTTGGTAAACGTGGTCTTCTATTTAGATTTTTATCTGATCTTCTTGGTTTGGGTAGATATGTTGCATGGGTGGAAGTTCTTGGAAGCGTTAGCGAGCTTAAAGACATCTAAGGTAAAGGAAGCTAGTTTAACTAGGTTTTATCAAGATCGGAAGATTGTATATGTGGTTTGCTACTGGATTATTTTAAAGCAATTATTGTGGTTGTTGTTTGTTTGGTGAATTGATTGGAAAATTTGGTATGGAAGTAATTGGCCTAAATTGGTACTTTGACCACTGTTTTTTGAACCTTATTGAATAAGAAGAAAGGGTAGAATGTATTCAACTTGACCAATCAACTCAAATCAATTCTCCCTTTAGTGGTCTATTATTGTCATGGTGTTAGGTTGCACCGATGTGGCGCTATGTGCCACTTTTGGAAACCTAGACACATAGTTCTTTACTTTGATTAGCCAAATCTCATATTAGAGGGTTGCAGTGAGAAAAGGTTTTCTCGTAATTTTCCCATAGATTAGATTGTTGATAGCTTTGGCATTTGCTGCTTGTATCGAATAATGAATGATTGAGACACCATGTTATTGTATGTTTTGGTGTGATGAGTTGAGTTGTATAGAATAATTGATGAAAATGTATATGATAGAGAACTCTAATAGTGTTATGTAGTAATAACCTACATCATTCTAAACTTCAATTTTGTGTATTTTCCTTCAATTTAAAATTGTTCAATTAATGGGATGTTACGATTGAGTCTCGCATTGTTTTCTTATAATAAACATAAAAGTATATACACTTATTTAAAAATTATAAAAAAGTTGTACTGTAAGGTGGATAAGACTAACACAAACTCAATACCCGACGTTAGCCGCTAAGGCAAAACACTTAGACTTAACCACTAACTTATATTGGTAATATGAACAAATTTAGACAAGATAACCATACAAAAGAACAATGCGTACATAGAGGATAAAGACATATCAGTAAAAGCTGCCTATCCCAAACTTAGGATATAACAAGTTGAAACCTCGAGTCAAATAGCATACATGAAGCCTAGGCTATTGCCACAAGCAAGCTTGAAGAAAAGAATTGCTAAAGCCATGTGCATGAAGAACATAGGAGGTTGATGAAGATCTATTTGAAGATTATGTTGTAGTTTGCTAAATATGAAAATAACATGTTAAATGTAATGTGTTAGTGTTATATCTTGTTGGTAGGCTATATGACATAGGTTAGATGTCTTGTGTGCCTTAGTGTGTCTCTTTTAATCTGTTAAAATGGGTTTTAACAAGTTAAAAGGCTTGTTGTATATAGTTTTTGGTATGAATGTATTTAGTTAGTTGAATTATTTTTCAATCGACTGATTTCACTTAAGTCAAATGAAATCACCTGAATATACGAAAAATTCAATCGATTGTTTTCACTTAAACCAGACTATATAAGTTGTGTTTTTATGAGCAAAGGTGAGAATCTAAGTTTTTGTGCACGAAAATTTGTCATTCTTCTCTGGAAAGCTCTCTCTCTCTTTATAATACACAACTACAACTCATGTTTTGAAGATCTTGGTTGATCTTAGAGGCATTTAGGCTTGTGAGTAGCTTGAAGAACACATGTATGGTTGGCTAGGGACAACCACCATCAGGTTTGGTTGTTCTTGTGCCTCTAGTTGGTTTGTTTGATGTGATTTCAGGTCTGGAAATGCGATTCTTGTAGGGTATGTGTCTAGATTTTTGTGTGAGTCAAAAATCTTGTGAGTTTTGTTGTTCAAAAGTGTAATCTTGGTGTGTGATTTGTAAAACATTTGAATATAGTGGAAACCAGGCTTAGGTTGTTCTGGTAAACTGGATGTAGCTCTGTGATTCAGTATAAAAATAGTTGTGCATTTTTGTTTCCCTCATCTCACTCCCTTTGAAATTGTTTAAAAACTCAAGAAAACCAAGCAATTTGATCTTTAGTGTGATTTAATGCGTTCTTGTGTAATCGGAGGCTGTATACTTGTTAAAAATACTGATTGGAACAAGTCTTGTATGTAAAAGATTGATGTTTGAGTTGAATTTGTGAATTCTTCATTCTACATAATTCTTCAGTATTTTAGCCGACTGATTTTACTTTTTAATCGACTATTTTATAGCTTCAAGAACAATTTAGTATGCTGATTTATATTTTAATCGATTGAAAGTGTACTGGTCTACTGCATTTACATCCAAACTTTCCCGTCCATTAGATTCAATTGAAAAGAGGTTTAAGCTTTCGAAAAAGTTTTATAAAGCCAATTCAACCCCCCCCACCCCACCCCCTCCCTTCTTGGTTAAATTAACCATTTCAAAACTAACATAGGCTTGGGCCAGGCCCATATGAGCCCAATAAGGACCCATCCCATAAGCACATTAAAACATAATTAAAGCTTTACAATAAAGGTGGACCCCAACAATTAAATGTACGCAATTCATTAATACTAAAAATTAAGATTTGACTTTGAGAGCCTTTGCTGACTTGATCGTTAGAGTCCTTTCTGCAAGTAACCTCCAAATGTTCCACCTGGTAAAAGGATGTGAAGACAAGTCAAATAAAGATGAAGAGTACCCATCCAAGAGATTCCAAGGTTGGAGTAAGATAAGATTTAAGTCTCATAATATTCCATTATTTCTACATGAACAAAAGTAATACCTAATTTAAAAAGTAAAAGAGATAACATAATATAAAAAATAAAGACCATTTGGGTAATATAAAAATCTCTTAAGTCGAATAGACACATAGGGAAAAGAATCTACATAACACAAATATGATAAGCCTAGGCCAAGTGTACTTATGAAGACACATCTATAAAGACTTGATGACACACTTTACTTACAAATTATTTTTTTAGACTAAATAAGTCAAAAGATATTTAATTTCAATTATTTCGTCTTTCAATTTTTCATACAAAGAGAAACCTAAGACAAAAAATTTCCAAATCCAACAAAAGAAAGAGATTCCTTTATCTGTTGGAATATGATTGTACAAAGTATTCCATAAACATTTATAAGAAAACACTACAAGAAAATGCTTCTTTAGTAACCAATTTTAGTGATCAGTTAGTCACTCTAGTGACCAATTTTGATACCAATTCATAAAGTAAAAAATTATTGGTTACTAAAATAGTCACTATTATGAATAAAAAATTATAATTAGTTACTAAGTTGGTCTTTAAAATTAGCTACTATGATTTTGGCTACCAAAGAAAATTGGTCACTGAAAATTAACTACCTAGGTTTTAGTTACCAAAATGACTTAATTTCTAAATTGGTCTCTAATTAATTATTGACCAATTTAGTGACTAATTATAATTTTTTTATTTATAATAGTCACTATTTGAGTAACCAATAATTTTATATTTTTTAAATTGGTGTCTAAATTTGTTACTATAGTGATTAACAACTTTTGGTCACTAAATTTAATTACTAATAAAACATTTTCTAACGGTGAAATAAAGGTTTTCGTAATTTAAAATTATTTTATTTACAAAAGCCTTTTTATATATTTTCTAATTTTTTAACTTCATATATAAATTAATTTTAACTTTTAAAAAAAAATTATCCAAATACATCCTTTATATAAAATAAATAATATTTGGGTCTTTTGGATTTCCGGCAAGCCAATAGAAAGCTTAAAGAATGGCTAGTGAAACACAACCTACAGCGTTATGTTCTGCTTCAAATGGTGCTAAGCGGCACGTCACATTCTCCACTAAGAAATTCATCACAAATTTTAACCTAAAGTGGATAATGTAATTTTTAGGATTTAATGTTGTTTAAGTTCTGAAATTCAAAAGTTATCAGAGTAATTCCCAATATCTTTTTAACGTAAAACTTTCTTTTGTTGGTGGAAATTTAATGAAAACTCAACCCAGAATGAAAGAATCTCTAAAATTCTAGTCTTCCACTTTTATGATATTTAGTAAATGTAATGAAGAAAAGAGTTTATTCAAAATATAGTGTGTTAGAGAATATGTTTTTGGCCTTTATCTTTATCGAGATTTCATCTCTCAAATTGGAAAAAGAAATATCATCACAGTGCTTAGATTGACAAAACTTTAGAGACTCATTAATTGTCACAATCTTTATTAACCTCACTTGTCTTTAGAGATTACAAATGTTCTTTTTAATTGTAAATACTAACATAATTTTTTTTAAAGTTGTTAAGAAAAAACAAATTTATTTCAAATTATAGAGACAAGAAACAATAAAATCTATTCTTATTTACAAATTTTAGAATTTTTGTTATCATGTTTTGTTTTGTCCTTTTTAGCTGTCTCTATCATGTCATTCATTTTTTCTTATAATTCTTCTTCTGTTCCCTCTTTTTGTCAATAGACATTATTGTGAAAATAACATTGTTCGTCTAAATTAAACGAAAAGTTTGGCCAAGTTTGGTTGAGTTGGTGGAATTCAATTAAATATAGGCAATAATGTTAGTGTGTCACCACATTCTCAATGCACAAAATCATGTAACTCTCAATAACAAGGTCAACTTATCAAGTTATCTTGTAGTGGATGATAAGAAAAAAAGGGAACATTCTCACATGACGGGTTATTAATTATTAGTAAGGATTGAAGAATAAATGAATAATTGAAGTTCATACATATCCACTTTTTTATGTCACTTTTACCAAAACCAATGGACACTTCACAATGCATGCATGGCACAGAAAGAGATTGTGTGCACATGTATAAAGTGAGAGGCCATTACAAAATAAAGTTTAGGCAAAACCTTGTGTTTTGCAATGAAATTAAGTTATGGATTTGAAAGCTCTCGATGAATGCTCTTTTTTTGCTTTACTGGGTTATGACAAGGAATATCAGTTTGCAAAGCTATGAAATGCATGTTTGAATACTTATCATATCAAAAGTAGTGTCAATTTGAAAGACACATAGATTAACTCCAATTCATTTCTGAAATAATTTTGTTTATTTATTATATAAATTGGTTGAAAAAATTTCAATCTTAAAAGTTCTCCATATAAAAATAATCAACAAAAGGATGTTTATATTCACTATAACATTAGAATAATATTTTAATTAACTTTTAAATATCTTAATTCGTTAACCTTTTAAAATTTATATTACAAATTGATTTCTAAATATTATAAATTAGTCATTAATAACTTTTTTATTTAGGTTTAAATATTGTTTTGGTCCCTATTTTGATCCAGTTTGTTCAGTTTTGTCCTTTTATTTATTTATTTATTTTGTGTGTTTAATTTGGTTCCTGTTTTGCTAAATTATGTTTTCAATTTCGTCTTTTTCGTTGATGTCGTTTAAATTGATAATGATAGAGTGTACACACTGACACTTTTCATATTACATGGACTATTTTAATTATGACAATTTGTGTTTTGTTCAAATAAGTCCCTATTTTAGTTAAATTTATTCAATTTAGTCTTACCCTCCATTTCATTACCCTAAACCTCCACTTCATCACGATCCCCACTGGTGGAGCTCTTGGTGCATAATGGATGAAAGTTCCATGAAGTAGACGTGATCCATGGAAGGGAGTGGAAGCAAGTGTTTAAGACTCTTACTAAGCATTGGATCAGACTAAGGTGTTTGAAGGTTTAGCTTAAGAGAAAGCTAGGGGAAGGTGGCTAGAGGAGATGATTCAATCCTCTAGCAAAGGAGACTCTCAAATGCAATAGGGTGGAGTACTCTCAACACTATGCTTCTATTGCAAAATTCAAGAGTAAAAATGTACAAATGGTCTAATTTTGGTTTTTATATTTTAGCCTAAAAGCTAGACTAATTCTTAGCCCTTAGATCAATCTTGGAGGAGAAGCTTTCATCAACACCCTTGGAGAAGGAGGCATCTTCCTAGACTTTGGATGAAGACTTGGAAAAGAAGACACTCTCTTAGCCCTTGGATGAAGGAAGCACATGGGTGGAGTGTGGACTTGCTCCATGGGATGCATGATCCATGAGGAAGTCATGGCCTAAGGGAGACTCTTAGTGGGCCGAGCCCATTTGTACATGTAACACCTATTTTTATGTCTTACACCATTATTGAAAGCAAAGCCCAAACATTGGCCCAATTTAAAATCTATTCTACTGGGCTTTGATGCACTTCTTCAAGTCTTGTTGATTTCTTTGGCCCATTAAAATAATGTGACAAGTCCATTAGATTTGTGTCCATCTATTGGGAGGCCCATTTGAATCTTCTTCATCATACTTCTTGTTATTGGGCCTTTTAATGGACTTGGGCTTGGGATTGGGCTTGGGCTTGAAGGTGCAATTGGGCTTGGTAGGGTCATATGATCCACCATCCACTGCTTCATCACCCTCACCCTCCATTTCATGACCCATCACCACTACCAACACCACCACCACCACCATTATTGCCACCACCAAACTAAAACCACCACTACCATCCTACAACCACCACCACTTAATCTTGCATGACTTACATGTTTACTTTGAGTTTACATTTGTCAACTTGGATCCAACTTGACTTATACCCAACCTAACATTGGCCTAATGATGATTCAACCCAAGCAAACATGACTTGAGCTTAACCTAGTTCAACTCATCCTAACATGAACCTAATACAAACTAATTTGTGCTTATGCGCGGACTAAATCTTGCTTGACTTTGGCCAAAACCTGATTCAATCTTTTGTGACTAGGGTTGAACCTAACTTGAACTTGACTCAACTTAGTGTGACTTGGGCCCAATGTCAAATTGCTTGATATGTATCTAACTTAGGTCAAGTTTATCTCAGCACAATCTAATAGGGTTCAATCTAGATCTAGCCTAACACCTACCCAACTTAACTTAACACGACATGAGAACAACCTAAATTGGCTTAACTTGAACTCAACATGACTTGAAAAAGGGCCAACCAGCTTGACATGGTCCTACCCAACCTAACTTGACTTAGAGTTCACCTAACATTACCCATACTGAATTGGGTTCGTTGTGACTTGACCTAGGCCGGGTCTAACTCAACTTGACTTAAGCCTAGCTCAACATGGCCTGACTTGGTCCACCTCGACTTAACCCAACCTAATCTGAGTTCATCCAGCCCAAACTAGGCTTATCTCAACCTAACTTGTGTTCAACTTGAGCCCAACCCAACTTAGCTTGACTTCAACTTTACCTAACTCTTGACCTGACTCAACCTAATAAAGACTTGATTCGACTCAACCTGACTTGAACCAATCTCGACCAACTTAACAAGGTCCCAACCCTACTTGACATAACCTAATCCATATTGACTTGACTTAGCCCATTTTGACCAGCTTGACATGGTTCGATTTAACTTAACTTGACATAAGCTTGACTTGCTTTGTCCATAGTGATTTTAGTTTAGATTTGCATTAGATAAAAGCATTTCATGTGTATAAATATGTTTAGGTCAAGATTTTTTCATTTTAATTTTTGAATGACTTACTTGTGCGCACATTTTGACCCTATTTTGTATGAACTTTTTACTTTCGTAAACTATTTTTAATCGGGGCATATATGGGCTAAGAGGATGCTTTCGACTTGAGCAAATTGGAAACTCTATGCAATGTAATTTCTTTCGAATTTTATTGAATGTCATTTTGAACATCAACACATCTAACAAATATGCAAAGTTATTCAACACCTATCACTACTAACAAAAGTCATATTTCTTTCTAATTTTGTTTTGAAACATTTTTCATAGGAAATACTTACAAATTTTGTTATGAAAAAAATTGCAAGAAATTCCTTGCAACTCTTTTGCAAAATATTTTGTATAAAACATTTTTCGCAAAACAAAATTGTAGGAAATTTGGTCAATTAGATTTGAACTAAAGATTTTTTTTTGAAGTGTAAAACTGAACCTAATTTTTAAACATAGTCAATTCAACACCCCCCCCCCCTCCCCCCATCCTTTTTGGCTAAACACTTATTTTACATGTTACCGCAATAAGTTGATAAACACAAAATCAATTGAACATTTTAGATTCGTGAACTTGTGTGTGAAAATTAAATCTTGTGACTTCTCGGAGAAATGAAAAACTTTCCACTCCCCCTGCCCTTTTTGGCTAAACACTTATTTTACATGTTACCGCAATAAGTTGATAAACACAAAATCAATTGAACATTTGAGATTCGTGAACTTGTGTGTGAAAATTAAATCTTGTGACTTCTTGAAGAAATGAAAAACTTTCCATAGAATTTAAGTAGTGGCATTTAAACTATAACCTCCTAGTCATTCTAAAATTCATAATGTTTTTTGTTTCTCTACTCAAAAGACATATAGGAGAAATTAGAGTTGTCAAAATGGCTTGGAACCTACAAGCCAACCCGGCTCACCACAAGTTGGGTCGGGTTGGGTTGAAATTCTTCTACAAATTTCAATATGGGTTGATTTTTGACCCGGCTCATTTAGAACCTGGCTCACCCAAGTTGAACCCGTGGTGAGCCGAGTTGGTGCATTGGGTTTTACATTTGGGTCATGTTAGGTTTTTTTTTTTGCTAACACATAAATAATTTGTATTTTTTTTTATTTTGGTTTGTATTTGGATTGTATTAAAGTTTATTTAGATTTGAATTAGAATTAATTTTTTTTGACTGAAAAAAAATAGAAAAAAATGTATTTTTTTAATTAAGTGAACCCATGAGCCAACCCGTTTAACCCACTAACCCGTGGTGGGCTGGGCTAGGTTCGAATTTTTTTGGCTCGCTAAAAAGTGAGCCGTGTTGGGTTGACTCATTGAATGATCAACCCGTGATGGGTTGAGCCGGGTCGGGCCAAATTACCCGTTTTGACAGCTCTAGGAGAAATAGTAACATCAACTTATATTTTTAAAGATGATATGAATGTTAAGGAACTAGAGTTAATTCTTTGTCAAATGACGGGAAAGAGAGACAACAAAACACTAACTAAGGTCCTAGTCAAATGGAAATATTAGAATTGTTAATTGGTTCAACTTAGAGGGCTTGGTCTGGCTCACATAGATAAGAGCCAAAAACACCTACATGATCAAAAAGTCTACATAAGAAAAAGGTGACATGACCAAAATAGTAACAACGGCCTTATCGTTCAAGACCAACCCATGACTCAGTCTTAGGCTATGAAGCATGAACACAAAAATGGACACGAACACGACAAAAACACAAGGATACAACTAAATGCAAGAATATAAGACACGAACACGACGATTATATATATATATATATATATATATATATATATATATATATATATATATATATATATATATAAAGAGAAAAAATATATAAATCTAAAAAATATATATAATAATGTTTAACTCTCATATTTTTTTCATCTTCATTGAAAAATGCAACTTCTAATTCTTGCTCATCAAGAGATAAGCTAGCAATATGAAGAATTTCATTCTCATCCAATGAAAAATCATTTCCTATAATATCCCATTATTTAGTTTCCTCTTCATTGTACTTTGAGGAGTTTCTTAAGAGAATACAAAGATTAATATGGCTAAATACTAAATCATTCGCTCATTTAGGTGTCATCTTATTTCTTTTCAAAGAATGTATAAAAGAGTAGGTACTCCAATTCCTTTGACAACAAGAAAAAGAACAAGGTTGCTTAAATAGCATAAGAGCTATCTTTTGAAGTGTTGGTGCATGAAATCCATCAACAATCCACCATGATTTTGCATCTATTTTACTTTTGTCCCTTAAAGAGTCAACATCAGCAAATACTTCTCTTCCATCTAAAAAGTTTGCAAACTTTATTTTTACTTGTCTCCATACATCCACATCGTCAAAGTACCTCATAAAACATATATAAATTAACATAATATTATTATTCATCATAAATAAGACGTATACTAAAAAAATATAATAATAAAATAATTTAATAATATAATTACCTTGGATTAAAGAATGAACAAGACAACGAAGAGATGTGCTACTCTTAGTCCAACGCTCAATTAATATTTAGTTTACTTATTAAAAAATGAATGTTCAATTTCTACCTTTCATGTTATGATTTTTCTCACATTTTCAATCATTGAATCCGACATTTCATATACTAAGTGAAGAGTAGCCATATACATGTTTATTTTTCTGAGAACATCATAAATAAGGGCAATAAAATCAAGCATATATAATCAACCTTCATCCACTAATTATCAGTCAATAAAGTTTCTTTCACAAATTGTGCATTTTCCATATTATCCTCTTTGTAAGAAGACCATTCATCACTAACCAACCATCTCTTTAAGTCCTTTTTTCAAACTTCTAAACCTTTTTTAGCATGACAATGGTTGAAGCAAATCTTGTCAGAGCAACTGAAAGCAACTTCAATAAGTTGAAATTATTGAACATTGATAATTTCAAAATGTGCCCCACAATAAATTTTTTACTAAATGTAGCATCATCAACAATTTGTGTGATCCAAGAAAATTCTTGATAAGTATCACTATTATTTTTCATTTTTTTGTTGCATACATATTTTTCAATGCAAGATTCAAGGTGTGCGCTACACAAGGAGTCTAATAAATTGAAGGAAATTCTAATTCTATGAGCATATCGATTGCCTTACATATTATTGCATTATCGTTTATAATTTGTACCACATTGTTTGGTCCAACCTCCATAATTGCAACTCTCATGTATTTAGCAATTAAATCCTTGCCCTTTATCTCATCAAATCCATCTATTTACTTCAAAAACATTGGTCCACTCATAGTGAAAGCCATAAATATCATAAGTGATTTTCTTTGAGGATCACTCTACCCATCACTAATTATTGTCACACCTTTCTAGTTTCATGATTTTCTTATAAGTTGTAGAAGATTTTCTATTTTCTTTCTTTTGAAAGTAAAGGACCTCTCAATTTGTTACATGATGGTGGTACATATCCACTAAGATTAGAAGTATTGGTAGCGTAAGAAAATGCACTCCTATAACAATGACTTCTTGCGATATAAAATGGCAATCTTGAAGAATAAAACATCCTTCCAATTTCATAATCAAGAGTATCTTTAACTTGAATATTTAAAGAAGTTTCTAGAGGACATTTGAGTTTTTGGTTAACACCATTGTTTGTCTACTTTCCTTCCTCAAATGCATAAGGTAACGAGACTTTTTTTTTCTTTGAATTTTCTATCTTTAGTGTTGCTTCATTATCTAATCTTTTAAACTCAGCAAGTTTTGACAAGGTCATATTTGGAATAATTCTAATCTCTCCTCACATAATTTTTAACATATAAGCTTTATTCGAGTGTAAGATGCAATAAATGAAATATCACACAGACTACACTCAGTCATATTATTTCCACCACCAGAAATTTTTCTTATATTTGAAACATATCTCAAGAGAGGTTTTTGTTTCATCTTCTTCTTGGATAGCTTGATTAGGTATACTCATCTTAATTTCCTATAACAAAAATAATTTAATGTAAAAAATATACTAAAATATAAAAAAAATCTAATAAAAATTAATTAATTTAAATATAAAAAATAAAAATGTCACAAAAAATAAAAACTAATTACACTATAATATATTATATATTGTATATTTTTAAAATAATATTAAATTATAGACTATTTAATGTTATGTTATATTTTTAATTTGAGTATAATTGCCGTAAAAGTATTATCTTTAAAATATTATTTTTTTAAGAAAAAATTTAATTTATCTTTTCATAATTAGGGATGGCAACGGGGCGGGGCGGGTACGGGTATCATGATCCCATCCCCATCCCCATAATAAAAATTTATCCCCATCCCCATCCCCAAACCCAACGGGTATACAACTTTTGACCCATCCCCATCCCCACCGGGTAACGGGTATTTTCTTATACCCATACCCATACCCATTTTTTTATTGTTCCATATATCAATTA
>Ga0214544_1010008_pt1 | contig 14343 bp, 8 predicted proteins | sample CNSS3metaG_FD_160074 | JGI IMG/M metagenome (GOLD analysis project Ga0214544, IMG submission 160074) | Root nodule microbial communities from cowpea collected in UCLA plant growth center, Los Angeles, California, USA - CNSS3 | ecosystem: Host-associated > Plants > Roots > Nodule | place: USA...
TTATGCTGACAAGAAAAGACGACCTCTTGAATTTCAAGAAGGTGATCATGTATTCTTGAAAGTAACACCAACCACTGGAATTGGTAGAGTGATGAAATCAAAGAAACTCACTCCCCGGTTTATTGGTCCTTACCAAATTCTTAGAAAAATAGGTCATGTTGCTTATCAAATTTGCTTACCTCTGTTCCTTTCCAACCTTCATAATGTCTTTTATGTGTCTCAATTAAGAAAATATATTTCTGATCCAACTCATGTGATAAGACCTGATACAGTACAATTAAAGAATAACCTTACATTTGACGCAATGCTTGTACAAATTATGGACAAAAAGGTCAAGGAATTGAGAGGCAGACAGATCCCTTTAGTGAAGGTCATGTGGAATGAAACTAATGGAGATATTACGTGAGAATTAGAAGAAAAAATAAGAGGAATTTATCCTCATTTATTTTAGTCAACAAAAAACAAATTTCGAGGACGAAATTTTTGTAAGTGAAGGAGAATTGTAACATCCAAAAATAAAGTAAAATTATATATATATTTCTACTTTTTAAACCTATTTATTTAAAAAAAAAAAAGAGAAAGCTGACAGTAAGGTTGTTAAATTTGCAAAATTCTATGGGAGCTAAATTGCTATGTAGATTTTGAAATCCCTTCAGCACAAGTAAAGAATATTTAGTTATGTCGCATTCACAGTAAAGAAAAATTATATATATATATATTATGAATAACAATATATCTATAATTATAATAATTAGTAAGTATATAAATAAGGCAATTATAATTATAGAGATTAATTAACTAATACTATATATATATATATATATATATAATTTTAGCATAATTATTAGTTTGTACCGTTATTAAAAAAAATAATAAATAATGAGTGATAAGGTTGCCCAACAACCCTTATCTGTTCTGATGTAGCATTTAATGTAGAAAAAAAAAATCAGCAACCAAGCGTTCAAAGCCAATCAAAAGGGAATAGTATTTGCAAATCTAGTTAAAACTAAACTATATGTAATCATTACATTAAGACATATAAATACGGGTGAGAGGTAAATGGGTGAAAGTGTGAAAGTGGTGAAACGTGATAAAGGAAACAGAGAGTGTTGGTGAGGTGAATCAAGGTTATTCGAGAATAGGTGGTGGAAGTGCGACAGAGAAAAAAAAATTATATCATCAAAGCTTCAGTACAACCTTGGTATATTTTCCACAATAATTAAGGTAAGGGAAGGAGACATCTATAATTTTATCTTTTTACTTTAATTATTTTTTATCTGTTCATAATTATTTTTATCTCTATATTTACCTTAAGTGAGGTGTCCCTAACCTCATTCTAATTTATATTTAGTTCTCATTCCTATTTATTTATTTATATTCATCTCTAGTTGAGCACTGATCCTATTTATATTTACTCTCATTTACTTATTTATATTTATCTCCAGTTACGTACTGGTCCTTTTTATTTATTTATAAATATATATTTTTATTATGCATTGATCATGTTTATTTAATTATATAATTAAATGGTTTAATATTGAAATAAAATTTTGATTATTGTAGTTGGAGGTATGACCTTGGAGATTTAAACGAGTTAGTATTACTCAAGATGAGATCTTCTTGAGTTACCTTGTTGGCCATGAGCTCATTTATCCTGACTAGTCATAACAAAATTAATCAATATCTTTATAGAAGTATAATAAAAATCCAGTTTTATGGAATTGATAGAATTTTCATTTCATTATTATTTTATTATGATATGTTGTATTTTTTTCATGTGATATTTGTCTCACTTCCCTATTTGATGATTATGTGTGAAAAACAAACTATTATAACCTTATCATAGATGGCTGCTCCCAACATGCCTGATCCCTTCTTTGTCGACATTGTGGTTGTTTTTCCGGGAAATGCATGGCAAACCAACGCAGTAAACAATTGGAGTTACCTTTTATTTACCCCCAACAGTCCAAGTGAACCCGATCCATAACCTTTTCCCTCCTCTTATTTGAAAGCCAGTATATGAGGGAAAAACTGTAAATAAATAATACTTTTTCCCCTTGTAGTATAAGAAATATAATATGTACTAAACGGTGTAAATATAAGATGCATATAGGAATGTAAATATAAATATAAATAAATATATATATATATATATATATATATACTTTACGTATAATTTTGCCTTTAAATTTTATATGTATATTATAGGATAACAATAAAAAAAAAAAATCGCCACACATAGATTTTTCTTTTTATAGTGAAAGGATAGAATATCATTAAATGATACATTATCTTTTCATTTCCTATTTTTTATATAATGATAGTTTTTATGACGTTGCTATATATTTATTACATAATTTTATGTTTATCCATTTGCTTTTGAATATTAGTCCAATCAATTTAAGTGTTTTCCTCGTATACTTTTATATATTTTGTTATGTACACGTATATGTATATATTGTTAAGCCTATATATAATTTTGTAGTATTATTATATTGTTATTAGTTAATTAGTTTTGGTTTCCTATATATTTATAAGAGTTATATGTTCACAATTATTAGATACATTATAATTTCTAATAATAATAATTTAAAAATATTTATAATATAATACATTGTTAATAGAATTATTGCATTGAATTTTATTATAATTTTTTTTAATGTTACACAGCGAGTAATGCTCGCCCAACGAGTCTATATAATTCTGTAGAATCTGATTTCTGCATAATTATGCATTCTCTAGCCAATCAAGTCACCCCAATAATCTTTACAAATGCCAAGCATAAATCAAACTTCAATTTATCACAAACATCCTTATAAATTGATCTTAATTTCAATACCAAACATCAATAATTCTAGACAAAACAAACAGAATTCAACCAGATACCATAATTTCATATATCTCATACCATACCACAACTCATATACAACTGCAATTTCTCAGTATAATCATACAATATTTTAGAATTTCATCATACAACCCAAATCATGTAAATTTGAGGATTTAACCCCCAATTCAACATGTAAAATTCATCACTCAACTCAATCATGTCAGCAAATCACAGTACAACAATGTAATGAGAAATTCAAACATGTATATAACTTTAAAAAGTGCAATTAGCTTCTCTTACTTGTTATCATGCTTAAACAACTCTATAAACGTCAAACGTCTTTAACTCCACAGGATGCTCTATCTACACATAAAAACATCACAAGAACACAATCAAGACATACCGTTATGATCACTGATAAGCAAAGTCTCACACTGATGATTAAAATGATGCATGCAAGCGGATAAGAGCTCACATGCAACGAAAAACAAAATTAAACCAAAAAGAGTATGAAAACTAATTTACGTGTATGAAGAAATTGATCAATCCAATTTGAAGAGTTCACCGAGAGGATCAATCTTATGGTCTCAGTTCTTCAATTAGACAACTAGACAGACAAAGGAGAGAAGTTAGAGAACTCTAGAAAAGTAGTTTCCAGAGATATAATGTGTTTTAAAATAATGAAACTCTTTTGTAAAAAATTCTATTTATACCAGCACATTTTAATATTAAATAAGGTTTAATCATGCCTTTGATCCCCATTTTCGTAGCAAAATCTCAATTTGGTCCCTCTATTTTTTTTCATCTCAATTTGGTCCCTTCCGTTAATGGTACAATAACACCGTTAAAGGGGGTGCCACGTGTCAGTTTCGGGATTTTTTGAATTTTTTTTTTGAATTTTTTTATTTTTTATTTATTTTTTGTCACGTGTCAAGCTGTCGTCAAGTGTCAAGCTGTCGTCATGCCATATGGTAGTGACAAAGTGATGTGGCAGTGAGAATGGCACATGTCACTTGTATGTCAGGTGTCATTTCCATTTTCTCAATTTGGTCCCTTTATTCTAATTTTTGTCTCAATTTAGTCTCAATTTTTGTAAAAATTGAGAAATTTTGTCCCTCTCCAAATTAAAATCAAATTTAATTTCTATATAAATGTACACAAATATTTCTATCAAAATTGATATTTCAACTAAATACTTTTAACAAAATTAAGTTTATTTAATTAATATTTTACATTGAACTTTATTTAAATTGTTTTAAAGTTGTTAATAGAAAAAAAATCATAAATTATATTGATATTTTATTACATCGTACTTTAATATTGTGTTTTTATTTGAATTTATATTTCAAATAGTTGTATATTTTTAAAATGTGTAAAGTTCAATAATTTGTACACAAATGTTTGAATTTGTGTAAAAATAACAATTATAAAAATTTTAAAAATAATTTTAACTAGTTCATGTAACAATAAAAAACATAAATTTAAAATTTGAAAACAATTTTAAGAAAGTTGAATGTGAAACATAAATTTAAATAAACTTAGTTATGTTAAAAATATATAATAAAAATATCAATTTGAATAAAAATATCAAATTTAATAAAAATATTTGTATAACATTTATATAATTTTTTTTTTTTAATTTAGGAGAGCGACAAAATTGCACTATTTTTACAAAAATAGGGACTAAATTGAGACAACAATTAGAATACAGGATCGAAATTGAGAATGAGAGAATGACACCTAACATAATATTGACACATGGCATTATCATTGTCACATCACTCAGTCACTGTCACATGTAGGGATGTCAAAAATATCCGTACCCGTGGGTATTCACGGATAAAACCCGCAATAAGAAGGAAACGGATACTAAAAAGGATACCTGCTATCCGTGGGTACGGGTATTTTTGATACCTGCATGTTAATGGGGCGGGTACGGATATCATAGTATCTGTATCCGTGGATACCCGTAGCCGCTAAACTTTAATTCACAACAATACCCTTATATATATATATATATATATATATATATATATATTAATAAAAAATATTTTGTCCTAATTTTTTCTAAGCTGCACATCTTGTCTTCTATCTTCATTCTTCCAACTACTTTAAGTATTGATACGTTGTCTTCTTCCAAGTACATCCCTTGACATTCTTCTTTTTCACTTCTTTAAAATTGGGTATATACATCAAAACCTATATAGACGTGACGTTTATGGTATGCTTGTGGTCAAATGATGAAATCAAAATAAGAATACTTGGCACGTGACAGTTGAGGTTTATTATTTGATTATTTTTCATGAATCAATAGGAGAAAGTGGGCTTGTTGATCAAAACACTAATTAAAGAATTTTCATTGTGTTGAACGTCATTTTATATTTATTTTTATAATTATTTGGACTTGTATGGACTAGAGTTTGTTTGAAATTAATTTAAAATTTATGACAGTGATGTATTTTATTTTATTTGAATTTATGATTAAATATTTAATTTTTAAATAATTTTGTAAATACCCGCGGATACCCGTGGATATCTGCGGATATAAAAAAAATAGACGGGTACCCACATAACGGATACCCGACGGATATGGGTACGAGTACGGGGTAAATATTTATAAAGTGAGTAGGGTACGGGGGAGCTACTACTCGTACCCTACTCGCCCCGTTGACATCCCTATTCACATGGCACGACGACAGCTTGTAACGTGGCACGACGACAACTTGACACGTGACAATTATTTTATTTGTTTAAAAAAAATTCAAAAAAATAAAAAGAAATTAAAAAAAAGTCAAAAAATCCAGGAACTGACACGTGGCATCCCATTTAACGTTGTTACTGTACCACTAACAGAAAAGACTAAATTGAGATCAAATATCCCAAAACAGGGACCAAATTGAGATGAAAAAAATAGAGGGACCAAATTGAGATTTTGCTACGAAAATGAAGATTAAATATATGATTAAACCTTAAAATAATTGAGTTACACTATTTTTAAACTACCATATCACTTCTAAAGTACCTTTTAAATTAAATTTCAGCAATATTAACATATATTAATTTAAGAAATCATTACATTTTGATATATTTTATAGTAACTAGAGATATGTTTAGAAATTATTAGAATTTTGAATATAAATATTCACATTTGAATTAAATTATATCAATATTATTGTTTATGAAAATATTTTTTGTTACAAAGTTACCGATGTTCCATCTTTATTTTACTTTTATATTTTTTTATGTCCACTATTACTCCAAAATATTTTCCTTTAATATTTTATACCATTTTACCATAAAGATACATGTTGTCATTGAATTTTGAAAAGTTTCTCGATATAATCATTTTTATATAAAAAATAGTATCAATGTATAAATATATATATATATATATATATATATATATATATATATATATATATATATATATTATATTTTTTTTTTCAAATAATATATATATTTATTTTAATATTTATATATTCAAATTACTGTTAAGAAATAATATATTGATAAATTTTAAATTAATTAAAAGAAAATGTTTATTCCTTCTAATAATGTTATATTTATGGTTCTTTTAGTTGATTAATTAAATATGATATCATAAAATGCCATTTCTGAAAGAAAGAGAAATGCAATATCTATTAAATTTGATTGTCAAGATCACTCAAATGCACCATAATTATGATTTTGATTGATTAACTAGTTTAGGTTATAGTTGTTACTTATATTATTTCCATAGTAAGATAAACAACATAGAAGTGATATCACGACCCATCCAAGTAAAATACAGCTATTATATAGCCTAAATATTAATATATTAATTATGTTTGTTTAATTTCTAACTTAAATATACTATTATATTAAAATTAATAGTAGAAAAGCAAGTGTAACTTGTTTTGAGGAAGTGTAAATATACTAAAAGTAAAATATTCTTTTTTTAATTTCAATTGCTCGTCTCTTCGTGAAATATTTATACTTAATTAATTTTAATTATATAAAAAATAGATTAAAAATATTTTAATTATTAAAAAAATTACAACAAAATTAAATAAAAAACATTAAATTAAATAAAAAGGATTTATTTAAAAATAAAATTAAAATCAAAATAATAACATTTAATATTTGACAATAACACTCTTACTATCATGTCGTGTCACATTAAAAATTTAACATAAAAAAAAATCAAAAAAAAAAATAAAAAATCACATATTAACATATAACATAACCACACACCAAATTAATCACACTTCAATTAGATCAATTAAACCTTCATATAATTAGATGTAGTAATAAATTTTAACCTTTTCATTAATTATTCATGTAAACTTATTCGATATAACTTGTACATCTAATAAAAGCTATAGTTTTTTTTAATACCACAGCAAAGGTTAAAATTTTATAAATTTTAAATATTAAAAATGAATAAATTCTTGAATTTTTTTCCCATACATTAATAGCTTGTTTATGCAAAAGGGCAAACACTTTTTTATTTAAAAAAAATAAAAGAAAAATCAATTCAAATCCCATTTCTTTTTCTCTCTGCCTTTGCGTGCTGTGTTCATCTTTCTTCTCTTCTTCCTCTCTCTTACCTTCGCCACCATTATTCAAACCCAAGCTTCAAATCAGAACCATTCAATTCAAACCTTCAAACCCAAAACAAAACGGAAAAACCCCTAATCTCATGTGATTTCAAGCTTAATTAACCTAATCCGATCCAAATTAAGCCATGAAATTATCCTAATTAACGGTTATCCGGTTTCTGCAAACCCCCGAGTCTTTGATTCTACCAGCGATGCCGACCGTGGCCGTGAAACTCTACAGCGTCTTCTTTAAGTTTCTCCTAAAGAACCGTTTGCAGAACCAGATCCAAGCCCCGTCCGAAGAATCCAACCAGTTTGGTGTTACGACCCGACCCGAGGAATCCGTCGCCGCCGCCAACCCCTCCTTCTCCGACGGCGTCGCCACCAAAGATATCCACATCGATCCCGTGACCTCCCTCTCCGTCCGAATCTTCCTCCCCGATTCCGCACTCGCTCCCGAACCCAAATCCAAAACTATCTACAAATCCGAACCTGCTGGATCCGCGGGGAACCTTGAAACAGCGTCGCGCGCGGTGCGGCGAAATAGCTACGAGCGCTCAGTGTTTACGCCGCGGGAGGAGGCGAGGCGGAGCAGCGCCGGAGAGTACCGGGGGTACTTGCCGACGGCGGACGGTAGCTGGAAAAAGTTACCAGTGGTGTTACAGTTCCACGGCGGGGGGTGGGTGAGCGGGAGCAATGATTCGGTGGCGAACGATATGTTCTGCCGGAGGATCGCGAAGCTCTGCGACGCGGTGGTAGTGGCGGTCGGCTACCGGCTGGCGCCGGAGAATCGGTTCCCGGCGGCGTTTGAGGACGGGTTGAAGGTGCTGCATTGGCTGGCGAAGCAGGTGAATTTGGCGGAGTGTAGTAAGTCGTTGGGAGGGAGGAAATTGGAGGGTCATCACAAGCATATTGTTGATTCTTTTGGAGCCTCAATAGTTGAGCCTTGGTTGGCTGCTCATGGAAATCCATCAAGGTTGAAACTCACTCTTTTCTTATCACCCCTCGTTTGATTTATTTCCACATGAATTTTGTAGATTGATCTGTTCGTAAATTTTATAGTTTCTGATTGCGGGTGATACTGATACGAATATGATGATTCTTGTTGTGATTGATATGAATGGTGCGGTGTTTTTTTCGAAGTGTTGATAGTGATTGGAGAGTGTAGAGCAGTGTATCAATCTAATCAAGGCATCTATGAGTTAGGGACGAGGTGACAGGTTGAGTAGTTTTGGGGTTTTCAGTTTGGAGGCATGTTTTGGTTGGATTTGTTAATCTGATGTTTATCGCAAATGAAGTCGTGACCGACTTGTTGTTCCATAATAATTATAGAAGACAAAAGTAAAAAATATAAAATAATTTGAGTTTCTCCTAGAAACTATTTTATCTAATTTCTCCAAAACTTGCGGGCATAAGTTGATTTTTAACATGGGAGAAGTTTGATTTGTTTTCTCTTTTTATTTTATGTTGTTGTAAGTGTTTGTGAAAAAGTTTATCGAAACAGAATCTTAGTGTTTTCTAGGAAGATGTCTTTAGAGTTATTCTTTCACTTTGTTTTACTTGTTTGATTTAGACCATTTAGGGAAGTTTCAGACTTGAAACAATGATATGTATTCAGCCTTGTTTTACTGGTTAACCTGTTGCACTCTTGAATTTTCTTGAACAAAATTACATTTTTGATGCATCTTCATGTGCCAAAATATAGATCTGTGCATATATGTGGCTTGGGATTCTCAGTTGTTGCAGAGACTTGAGAGAGCATTATGTTTAACGTGATGAAATTCCTTATCTTTTGGGGTTTGAGGTTATGGTACGTTGTTCGAGTATATATGGTTTTCAAAAATCATCACAATATCTTTTCTTTCTTCCTTCCTGTTTATTTAATTCTTTAGGTTGTAATCAAATGAATTTTTTTACTTGTGTATGGTTCTTTGCTACTCTTTCCTTGGTCGAATAGCATGTTTGCCCATCTCACTTTCCAAATTGGGATTGGTTTGTGTTGAGAGAGCATTATGTTTAACGTGATGAAATTCCTTATCTTTTGGGGTTTGAGGTTATGGTACGTTGTTCGAGTATATATGGTTTTCAAAAATCATCACAATATCTTTTCTTTCTCCCTTCCTGTTTATTTAACTCTTTAGGTTGTATTCAAATGAAATTTTTTACTTGTGTATAGTTCTTTGCTACTCTTTCCTTGGTAGAATAGCATGTTTGCCCATCTCACTTTCCAGATTGGGATTGGTTTGTGTCTATAGAAGCACTGAGCTTCATTTTTATCCTATGTAAGACATAATATTTGATGGCATGAATTTATTCACTTAGATTGTGTCTGTAGCTAATTATCCTAGTTCTTTGAACTTAACATTCTAGAGAAGCTGATTGCAGAAGGCGTAATAAGCTTCATTTTGCATCTTATCTAAAGACATTTTGTTCGATTACATGGATCCATTCACTTTTAGATAGTTTCTGTAGCTAATTAACCTAGTTCTTATAACCTAGTATTCTAGATATGCTGAAAAACACAAATGTCATTGAGAGAGAGAGAGAGAGAGAAGAGGTAAAGTGATGATGTCCTGAAGAATATCCTTCTGGTGGATGTCACTTGATGTTAGCACAGGCCATCCTGATGGGAAATTAGAGGGTTTTGATAGGAAAAAAAGGTCGGTGGACCTAAGGTTCTGAAACACTAGTATATGTGAAACTTTTTCTTGCTGGACTTGACCTTCTTTGGTCTCGGTCTGATGATTTCTTTTCTAGTAACAGATTTCAGTTATATATATATATATATATATATATATATATATTTTTTTCTTTTTAACTTAGTGGTAGAGTAACACAGGCGTAAGTCATCGGTTCAAATCCGAGGGGTTTTTCACTTTTTTTTCAAAAGCAATAGTCTTTCTATTTGAAGGAAGAATAAAAAGATTCTTGTTATTTTGAAAATTTTTCTATTTGTAATAAAAAAGAAAAAGTGTAAAATTTAATAATGGAAAAATAAAAAAAAGTAAGTGGACCTAACCTGTTGAATTATATTTGTATCTACTATTTTGATATTCAAATTTGATAAAGATTAAATTTGAACAATTTTTTTTTTCTTTTTAAGACTTTTTTTGTTTAGACTCCCTAAGAATCTCTGAATATTTCCAATGAAATCTTCTTGTTCCTGAACTAAAAAAAAAGGTTATGCCTTTTCTTTACTAAAAAGAGCCTTAATTCGAATTTCAAGTTCCACCAAACAAGTTTTTTTTTAAATGAAAATGAAACATTTTTTTCCATAAATTTCTATTATTTCTATAAGATTATCTAATCTTATAGAAATAATAGAAAAATACATTAAATTATGTCTTCACATATCAAATAGTTTCTTTTCATATATATATATATACATATAAAAGGGCATCCCATCCATCCCTTTGGAATTTCGGAGTTTATAATTTTGTGTTAAAAGACATATTTGAAATGTACAAGAATTTATCTCAACCTTCGTGATGCTTGTGTATTCCAATATATGAACGTAGTACTAATACTTACAATCAACTACTAGTATATTGCTACATGTGGTTATATAATGAAGCCTATGATAGTAATGGCTTCACAGTTCGCATGAACGTTTGATTTCCTCATTTGTAGGGGTCTCTACTGACCATTTTGGCGTCGTGTCATTCTTTGTTCCATTTTGTGCATTGTTTTAGAATTCAGTTTATCTTGGTTTTGACTGAGAATTTCTGATCTTGTTGAATCTTTTCTGCGTATATCTCTACAAACCTACATTAAGATTTATTGGTGTCTCCCTTTAACAAATTCAATACTTACCATGAAACTTAGTTTGGGAATCAATCTTATTCTATTTAATTTCCTATTTTTAACATTCTATATTTAAATTTTTATTGAAAATGTAAATTTTCAAATAGTAAATTACTTTTTAGAGCATATATTACGAGGCACTCGGCATCTATGTGATTGCTTTTGTTTTGCTTGACTATTGCATCATTGATTTTGCAAAGATTTCATCTACCTCCTTTGGACATGGACATAAATATTTTGGAATGCTATGCCTGTTCATTTGGTCTTGTTTGAAACCGAAAAAAGAAAAAGAGAAAGAAAGTTGAAGGGCAACTTGGTTTGTAGATAAGCTGTTATGTTGTCTGTTACGCAATTTTTAGTTTTTCGGGAGTTATGTGATCCACTTTTTCACTGCTTAACCTTTTTTTCTTTCTTTGGTATTAGATGTGTTCTTCTTGGTGCGAGTTGTGGTGCAAATATTGCAGACCATGTGGCTCGGAAAGCTGTAGAAGCAGGTTCACTTCTGGACCCTGTCAAGGTGGTGGCACAGGTCCTTATGTATCCATTTTTTATTGGAAGTGTGCCCACTCATTCTGAAATAAAGTTGGCAAACTCTTACTTTTATGACAAGGCCATGTGTATGCTAGCATGGAAACTATTTCTACCAGAAGGGGAATTTAGCCTAGACCATCCAGCTGCCAATCCCCTTGTCCCAGGCCAGGGACCTCCTTTAAAGCAGAGACCTCCAACATTGACAGTGGTGGCAGAACACGACTGGATGAGGGACCGTGCCATTGCGTATTCAGAGGAGCTTAGGAAGGTGAATGTTGATGCACCTGTTTATGAGTATAAAGATGCAGTCCATGAATTTGCAACACTTGACATCCTTATCAAAAGCCCTCAGGCCCAGGCTTGTGCTGAGGACATTGCCATCTGGGTCAAGAAATATATTTCCCTTCGAGGTCACGAATTCTCATATTGAGTAGGATATACCAGAAATTAAGAGAATGGTCAGTGAGAAAATTTTTTCCTCATCTTTGAAATTATCTCTAGTTCGCTGTCCTGCTACCACCGGTATGTACATGCCTAGGGGCATGTGATTATATCACAAGATTTGTTTCGATGGTTGACAAGGTCCTACTGTCCTCGTTGTTGACCGGTTCCGTGTTCCCTCCACCTGTCAGTTCTTGTTGTAAGAGAGTTGTTTGAGAGCGGATTAGTTGAACTAGTGAGAGAAAGCCTTTCACCTCATTCACACTGCATTTGGAACCCCCTGTTCCACTTTTCCTTGTGTATTATGATGTACTGTTTCTCGATATAAAATTTAGTTATCAATTCTTTTAGCATTAGGGTCACCAATCATGCAGTCTCCAGTCTATTCTTTTATCCATACGGCCCTGAAGTAGGAGTTCATTGTTAATTAATTTTGTACAAGATACCAGCTTATTGTTCTTCGATATCATTGAGATTGCAGATTAAAAAAACAATTTCCCTTAAGATACGTTTTAGTGATGGTCTCTAGGATCAAGATATGGAGTTTCTTTAATAATATTAGGTAAAAGCTAGAGCCAATTTTGCTTAGTTTACTTTGTTGTGCACAATGTTAGCAATCGAGGACAATTATTCCATCGTTATCTTCTTGTTGATTGTTAACTTTTAGACGTTCAGTTGCTATAAATATGCTATGATCTTCACTGGATTGACTCGGTTATTATCACAAATCATGAGGTAATTGCCCACCTACCCTTGAATTCCTGGGGTAGGGAAATCATATGGAGGTTGAATCTATGTATTAAACCTCTCATGAAGCAGAGAGATGGTGTAGGCTGTTTATCATGGTTAAAACTTAAAACCATCTTCATACCCAAGCCAAACAAACCAGTTTGGCTTGCAGGTCTCAGTATTGGAAGCACTTTGAGGGCATGGGAGCCACCACTCTGATCCAGTGGGGTCTGGACAGGTTCACAATCTGTCATATTCTGGGCTTATTTGATTAGGTGGCATCTCTGTTGATTGTTCTGTAACCATGACTGTACCAACCATAGTTATGGTTGCGGGAAGGGTATTTCTTTCTGTACCCTTTAAAAATCTTTGCTCACCCCTTTCTGTTTCAGAATAACTATTTTGAAATTTAAATCTATATTTGGGAATATCCATTCTAGAATAAAAAAGAGTGAGCCAAAATATTTATAGTGTGCAGGAAGTTGGGGCCATGTGGGAAAGGGTCTCGTGTTTCTTTCAACACTTAAGGAATGTTATGAAAAATAGAGGAGAATCAGTTGTACATTATGTATCATATAATGTATTTTACACCTGGTTTGAGTAAGGTGAAAATATAGTGTGTTGAATGTGTTTGTGTTATTTTGTTGCCCAAAAAATAACTTAAACATTTGTAGGAAAATGTTCCCCTATCATGATAGGTTTATTAACATATTTTTATCTTACTACTGTAATGATAATTTTTTACTTCAATAACTTACTATTTTTCACGTTGAATTTGGTTCAATTTCTTTAAAAATCCATTAATATGATTTTTTCGAAAACAATTGATGGTAATAGTGTTACTTTAAAAATGACATTTCATTATCATGTTGTGAATAATGAATTACATGTCAGTAATAATTACGATATCATTAATTTGGGAGAAGAGGTTATCACTAGATGGTAAATCATGAAAAAACAGGACAAATATATTAATTTATTATAATGCTATCTATACTTAATGAAATTTAGTAAATTAAGATTCTGAAATAAAAGAATAATGTTTGTTTATAAATATTTAAATTCTTTATCACTATTTTATATTAAGGAATACGATAATGTGGCAAAGTAGTAAAACTTCGTTAAATAATCATGTAAAAATATTTGGACTCTGACATTGTGTTTTGTAAGCGATCTTTCTTTTGTGTACATTATCGTTTACTAGTTTTATCTTTATAAACATAATTAATTTTATTAGTTACGTAATGGATAACTAGTTTAAACCCGTCCCTACGTACAGGTTAATATATGATTATATGTGTTTTTTATGTTAATAAATATATATTATATTAAAAAATATTTAAATATATATTATATTAAAGGATATTTAGAGGTTGAAGAAAAAATTTATAATTAAATTGTTAATGTAATCAACGTGAAAAATAAGTT
>Ga0214544_1010009_pt1 | contig 14342 bp, 5 predicted proteins | sample CNSS3metaG_FD_160074 | JGI IMG/M metagenome (GOLD analysis project Ga0214544, IMG submission 160074) | Root nodule microbial communities from cowpea collected in UCLA plant growth center, Los Angeles, California, USA - CNSS3 | ecosystem: Host-associated > Plants > Roots > Nodule | place: USA...
TATATATATAAAGATACAAAATCTCCAAAACTGCAGTTTGTACAAAATTCAAAAAATTATGTTCTTTTATTCAAATTAAAGATAATTGACTCAAGAACTTAATGTAAAAAGAATCAACCCAATTGGATACATATAAAAAAAGTTATGCATTAAACAAGTGACAAAGGTTAAAGTTGTCAACAACCTAATCTATGGGAACATTACAAGAAAATCTGCTTTCATTATATACTTTCAAACAAAGATCACAACGGTCAAAACAGACCATCATATGTCTAGGAACTTTTGTAAAAATTTCAGCTCAATCTCACGGTTAACGAAACGAAAATTCAAATGTTTTTGAGATGACATCATTATTCACTTGCAATGATAATTTTTTTTATATGAATATAGGATAATGTAGGTAGGGATTGTCAAAACCTAGAAAATTATGTTTTAGAATTGATAGTGGTTTAAAAATAGAGATATTCGTTTATTTTAATATTAAAAGGTTTTAATATAAATATTATTTTAAAACACACTATCTCTCTAGAAACCATTTTCCTAAAGTTGTATGACTTCTCTCTAAGAGTTTTCCCTCCCTGTTCATCTATTTGAAGATTTGAGACCAGTAGAGTGATCTTTGTGGCGAGCTCTTCAAGTTGGACCAATCAATCTCTTCATTTGTGTAAGTTAGTTTTCATCATTTTTCTTGGTCCAATATGTTTTGTTGTTGCATGTTGTCTTTCTTTTGGTTGCATGTGTCATTTAAGTCATCAATATGAGTCTCTGTTGATTAGTGATTATAATAATATGTCCTTATTATTCTTGTGATATTTTTGTGTGTAGATAGAGCATCCTGTGGAGTTAGAGACGTTTTGGTATTCTAATTTTGGTCTCTACTTGAACTACAAGTTGCACATTAATTCTTGTTTAAAATTTGAGGTATTCGATGGTAATTTCTATCAAGATTTGTAATTGAAACTTGTGTTTAATTGAATGGAGTAAGATATGATTATGTGTGAAATTTTAATTTCAATGGTTGATTGGTAGTCGGATTCTAGTATGTGGTAGATTTTGATCTGTGATAGAATTGACATGGGGAAATTAGCCAATCTAGGGTTGTCAAAATGTGCAGTGGTGCTTTGTTGGTTTAAATGGAAGGTTGATAAAGTAAGATTCTATTTTCTGAGTTAAAACAATTTTTATTGAGTTATACAAGTTTATAAGTATGTAATTCAATTTCAGGAATCTGAAGATGTATTCTTTGACAAATCCAGTATAGTATGATAGTTATAGCTTAGTTAAACATTCATTTGTGGCTTGTTTATCTTAGAAATTATTGTTGGTTTTGGTATGCGCTTAAATGAGATATTTGTGGTTAGTGTAATTGATCAATCTAGTATCCATTAGAAAGTGTTTTGAAACTAGTTGGAACTATGAAAGATGATTGATATCATATTAGTAGTTGAGCAAGTAAAACTCTCATTTTCATGCATTTTCTGGTATGACACTGAGCGGTGGCCTAGAGGTGTTGAATGTCAGTTTTAAAAAAACTCAAGTTAGTGGATATGTTCATGCATATTTAAAGTGGGAATTAATGATTGGAAATGAAAGTTCTACTTCTAGGAAGGAATTTCAAGGTTGATAGAAAGGCTTTATTACTTTGCTGATTTATTTTTTGCTTGCATTGCCATATCTTTCCTAAGGAGGAAAGGTATGGTAATTTTTTTAGTGTTATGCATTGACTAAGGACACCCTTTGTGAAGCCATCCTTATACTCTACTAGACTCATAGACTCATGTAGAGCACGGTGTCTTGGTTGTGAAGAGTCAAAGGGATTCCTATGTTGGTCTTGGGGTTGTGGACTCCATTTCTTTTAAGCTATAGAGAATTTACCCTGAGGAGGGGGAAATCAGGTTCTATTATTAGTCTGTAACACTTGAGGTTTTAAGAATTTCTATTTCATTTGACGATAGGTGCACAACTTCTAGAATCCGAGTCAATGCATAAATCCATATATTGAGTCTAATGTTATATTTTTCTTAGGTGTCTATGAATGGTACGATGACTGGATCATTAAATGCTATGTTTTTAATTGGTTTAGATATTAAGTAATAAACTGTTTATGTATGTTCATGTTAGCATTAACTTACCTTTCTTTGTTATTTGTGTTTGTATCTCCTTTTGTAATGATCATCTCTATGACGTGTGCATATGAGGTTACATGTGGAAGTTATTTAGTCAATAGGCCATGTTTGAAGTCCTAGGTTTTAGAGCGACGTACATAGATATAAAATATGGTATAGTTCCTTGATTTTGTTATATTGTATAAAAGTTTACATGACTTGTATTTTCTTTTTAGAAATTTTAAAAATAAAAGATTGTAACTACATGATATTGATCCATCAAATTGACGAACTAAATATATTAGACCAAAATGGGTTAACAGGTTGGAATTTTCAACCCAACTCATCCCATTTTGGATGATCTGACAAGTCGACCAGTTGAATCCAACCTTTTTTCCATTACTTAATAACATTTAAAATACTTTAAATTAGTAAAATAATTTTACTAATTAGAAGTGTTACATTTTTTATATCTTTTAAATTGCACAATTTAAAAATCATTTTTGGCTTCTAAATTACACAATACAAAAGTCTTCTTTCGCTTTTAGGTTGTGTAATTCAGGCCTCTACTTTTTAAGAAAAAAAAATGACTTAAAAATTGTGTAACCCAAAAATTATCTTTTGCTTCCAGAAAAAAAAAAAAAAAAAAAAATTCTTATTAGTGAAGATGCAGGACAAAAACGATTTTCATATTCGTGAAGAATTTACCTAAAATTGTTAGCAAAGAAACTTGATCTCAATTGACACAAAAATTGGGAAAAAAGAACACAGCAACACACTTTTAGTCTATAAAGGGTAATCTGAAATATAAAACTACATTCCGGATCTATTCATTGATAAAAGGCTGTTGACTTGAGTCTCTTTGGGGTGCATTAATATACCAAAACTTGGTCGATTCCAATGAGAATGTTTTTTTTTCTCAAGCTAACTCATGAAAATGGTCACTATATCGATCATCATTTATGTTACTACGAAAAGGAATCTAGTCTAAGGCATAGCACAAGTCATATACATGCTAACGTATCAACGACACGGCTACTCTTCAAAAATCTATCGTAAACCTATGAAGTAATATCCATCGGCATCAACAGTTTCTAGGCATGTTTGAATTCATGCACGGTTTCAAGTCCTCTTAATCTTCGAAAATGTTCCTGTTTCAGAGAAGTAAGTGCTTTGAGTTCCGCTACCAAGTTGATGTGCATGAGCTTGTGGATTTGTCAGCTCAATCCCCTGAAAAACAACAATATATGTAACTCAATATTAATGCAAAACTTGAACGAAAGAAAAAGTAACTGGTTATTGTGCAAAAAGTGCTATCAAGATCAAGTATTCCATTGTCGATCATTAATATCAGTGAAATTATTGATATGAACTAACTCATAAGAAAGACCACGTGTATATGCTATCCAATATTAAATCCTGCGAAATACATTGTTGCCAAAAATTGTGTTCCATAGCTACTAATCCATGAATAGCATATTGTGGCAACCAGGGACCTAAACCTACTAAAACGTCTGAATTCCACCGGAAAGCAAACATTTATCCCAATTTCATTTTTTTGTCTAATTTAAAATAGGATTTCACAACTAACGTGTTTAAAATTATTTTCTTGCCTCATTTACTAGCTGCTTCTCTTTTTTTTTTGGAAAAACAGAAGTGCCGCTTCTCATGTTTTAATCATATCTAACCTAGTAAAACATATTTAAAATTCAAACTCAGTTTACTGAGTATAGTTATAAGATGCGATAGAATACACCCAGTCTACAAATCTTTCACGTCTCTCAGTATCAATCAAAACCAAAAGTGTTGCACAGAAACCATCAGTTGGAAATACCAAGCAAACAGAAGGCAGAACAGAAGCACACAAGGAACTTCGAACTCGAAAGTTCTTCCACTGTTTTATACATAACATAGGCATCAGGTTTCACAAGGCACATAAGTACAGAACAACTTTCCAAAGCTTAACCTAGGGCAAGAAGACATTCTTGCTAAAGCTAAGTAATAGAAATATTTGCTGTCTTGTACACTATTTTTTGACGACTTCACAAATTTGTGACTCAAATAAACCAAATTATAACTTGTTTTGATGTGAAATTTTTGTGAACCGAGAAATGGCAGCCAATAGGAATTTTAATTTTGTTAGCAATTCGTACAATTGAAATAAATAAATTTTGGATTAGATGCACAGGATTTTCTTCATTTTTCAATCGCTTTGTTTGGACAAAGTAATTCAAATGTCTTATATTTCAATTTTTTTATTTGTACACAATAATTCAATTTTCCCTGGAGGTATTAAAATTTAATATTAAATAAGCAACGGTCAATTTTTAAATATTTAATAAACTTGAATACATTGTTAATATTAGATCAAATTTTAAAACTTAAAATAATTACTAGTATTAAAACAATTCCATTAAATCTAAATTTTTTACAAAATATATATAATATATACATGTACACACACACACACACAAGTGAGGATTACTAAACACTTTACTAAAATGGTAGAATTTTAATTACTTTTTAAATGTTGCATCCAAACACTTTACTTTACAGTAGGTTATTTAAAATTCTTCAAAAAATACATTACACCCCAAATTGCCCCAATCCAAACCCACACTAAAGTTTATCTAAATGAGAAAAACTGGGAAATCGTCAACTACAAAACTGAATTATCGCTTTCATCTAAGTAGGTATTAGTCAATTTGATGCGGGTTAAGTATGTTTTTAGTCCCTGAACTTTGACCCAAAATTGGAATTCATCCCTTTCTGAAACTTCGATACATTTTGGTCCCTAAACTTTAATAATGAATGAATATAGTCTTTTTAATCCAATTACGTTAACTTTTTTTGAGGTGTTGAACGCATTTCTCAGCAGATATTGAACCGAAAATGTGTCAAACGGTGTAAACAACTCTAATACTAACATAAAACGCGTTCGACATGTCAAAAAAAGTTAACTTGATTTTTGTTAAAAGGACTATTAATTCATTTTTTAAGTTTAGGGACCAAAATGTATCGAAGTTTTTGACAGGGATGAATTCCAATTTTGAGTCAAAGTTCAAGGACTAAAAACATACTTAACTCATCTGATGAACAACCAACACATGGCCTAGATACAGCAGTTTACATACATGAGAAAACCTGGCCACGTTTTTCAGCAACTTAACCAAAGGCTCAATATTCTTTTACTTTCAGGACTTGTGTGTAGTATGAAATTCTCCAAACAAGACCTGGAAAATCTAATGATTAACATGGCCAGAGGTGCATTATACACCAGGAATTCCGTGTAACTCGTAACTGTCAAGACGTGTTGAAGCAAGGAGAGAATGGTGATAAATGTGAAGGGAAAGTACAAGGGGTGAGCAAGCATTCAGTCGAGAGGGAATTGAGAAGGTATGAGCTCTAAGCCCCTTAAGCAACTAATAAGTATGATAATTATTTATTTCTCATGCTTTTGAAAACCCTTATTTGTCTTTGTGTCATGCATTTTGTGACTATTTCATGGAAAATTTAGATTTAAACGTTTTAGTTAGAAAATAGAATTGATTAGCCTCTTTGTTGAACTTTTGAAGAGAATGGGAAGTTTGAGGAAGATTGGAAGAAGTTTTGTAAGACTCTCTCGCTCAGCTAGAGGCTTTCTCACCGGAGAAAATCACCTTAGCTCACTCAGCTAGTCTTCCTTTCACCCAACAAGAGGACTATTTGTTCAACGAGTAGAGGAAGTTTGCTTTGACACGAAAAGCAACCACTTGCCCAGCGAGAGGTTAGGTTTGCCCAATAAGAAGTTGTTTTCTAACCGCTGTTTAAAAGTCGAGATGTGAGCAAAAAGGGGAAGTTTTTGGAGACCTAGAGAAGGGAAGAGGCACATGGAGAGTTCAAGAATCACTTCCATCTTCATTCATTCCACTTTTGTTCCATTTTTGTGCTACTCATGTGTAGAAGTAGCTAACTCACCTATTCATTGAGATTGGATGCAATGTACCTTAACTTCATGTAGTTTTCTCTTATGTAATATAAGTTTCTTTCATGACTCTTGTGTTCTTTCCTGAGGCTTCATGTGCATGATTGATTATCTATGTTATTTTGTAGTATCTAAACATTGGAAAATGCTTTGAAACTTAGACAAGGATAGAACAACTTATAGAATATAATCTCTTGGTCATTCTAAACACCTTTCCCTAATGCAAAACTTGTGTTAAAATAACTAAGGGATTAGTATTTTCACATGGAGGGTTAGAACTTGTCTCTAAGGAATTAGTACTTATGAACTTGTGGTGTGAATATTTGAGTTGTTAGAAATATATTGTGTAGAGTATTGCATTGAGTTCAGTTCATGAAATCAACTCCAGTGAATCTATGCCCTGCTCGGGTAACATAACTTTAATTTAGTAGTTTTATATGTTTTGAATTTAGAATCATCACTATTGCAAAATTTGAATCAAATAGTGTTAATATTATTAGTCTGAATTAGTATTGATATACAATTAGCTTGACACACGCAAATCCCTTTTAAAATGATGCTCAAACTTTCCAAATTACTACTAGTGTGATTTAGTACACTTGCCAAACTTAGCAATAACCACTATAACTTTTAACTTTTAGTTTTTTTTTTTGTAGTTAATTCCCAGTTTTCAACAATCTATTCTAATTATGGAAATAAGGAGTTGATCCTATACAATTAAGAATGTCTACATGATACATGTATTATTAGGAACATTTTTATTTATGTCCTGTATCATATTTTTGTTATTAGAGGATATCAAATCTCTTTTATCTATTTATTGTATAGGTTTCTTTTTCTGAATATAAGAAAAGTAGTCGTGTTGAGTATTAGCACCATTTCGAACCTATCTTAGTCAAGTTTATTAGGCCTATCATGGCACCTGCTATTGTGTTGCTCCTATTCCCACACTTGAGATTTTCACTACAGCTGACAGAGTGTTGGAAAACTCACATTGACTAGACATATGACCAAATTATAATATATAAGTGGGTTTGAATCTCATCTTACAAGCCTGTTTTATGAGGCTGAATTAAGCTTAAGCCCACTCTTATAGTAGAGTTTTCTCATGTACCCTCTTGCACTGGTTTACAATCAAGGAATTGAATCAGATTTCCTCCTCAATTTTTCAAGCATGTTCAACTTATTACATTAATAGTGAATCTTACTATTCACAATACATTTTGATTGCAATTTGGAAAATTGGCTCTCCAATTCATAATTATTATCCTAATTCAACTACCTTGGTCAGTCCCAAAAACACTAGTGTTAGTGAGATAGAAAGATGATCACTACTCCAAGCACTATGGATAGATACAAGCTTAAACATTTAAAATGCTAAACAATGTTTTCATTCACAGCTTCCCACAACCAATTTGGGAGAAATTCACTAATTTTGGAGTGATAACAGGATGACTGCTATTCCAAAGACTATAGGTACAGGCTAAATTATTTAAATGCTAAACAATGTTTCCAGTTACAACTTCTCATGACAATTTTGTGCAAAATTCACTACTTTTGCACTAGTTAGGTACTAGAGAGCAGGAGAAATATACAAAAACAACAAAAAGATGTGCAAACCTGAACTGGTGTGAATGCAAGACTTGATGTCAAACCAGATGTAGCACCGCTGCTACCATAATTCTTTTCCTTGAATCTGACAAATGAATAATAGTCCACCAGAATTGTCATCGTGGTCAGTTAGATAAATAATGTACCAGAGACATGGGTGGTAATTTATCATCTCGCCACAAAATCAGAATATCAAGTAACTAGAGCATAATATTATAGAACTCAAGCAATGAGGAGCACTTACCTTTTTGCAACTTTTGCAGCAAGTTTGCTTTGACCAACAGACACACGTAGTTTGCCACTGCCAGCCTGACCAAGCATTCCATAGCCCTCACCCAGACCATCTCCTATAATTCACATGCATAAAAGTATAAGAATATAAGGAGAGATTAAAACTTTTTCATTTGAAGTTTCCAAAGGATTTCATACATAGTAATTAATGCCATTTTAGGACTTGAGGGGCTTATGGTGTTAGCAATTTGGCTAAGCATGCAATAGCTTTACCTTTTTATTACCATTGTACTTTGACCTGGATTGCAAACATGGAACATTAGAGGCATAATATTCTGCCTAAGGCTTGTAATACTATTTGTTATACTTGTACCTGATAGATTTAAACTTTGGATAATATATTATATATGTACTTCTTGTAATTGTAAAAAGCTGTTTTCTTCTCTCCTATTCTTTCTGAATTGTATACTGCTGGCATCTATAGTAGGCAATCTGCTTTGCTTTCTTTTCTGTCAGAGCACACATTGCTTCTTTTTTATACACATTACATACATATACATATACATATAAATATATATACATATATATATATATACATATATATATACACATATATATATACACATACATATATATATATATATATATATATATATATATATATATATATATATATATAAAATACCGCTGAGTGCCAAAATGAGCAACTCAGACTTTTCTTCTCAATATCTCAAGTTGGTATCAGAGCACATTAATTCACTCTGCTGCCTCTATCAATGGTGACCATCATCCACCACCACCTCCCACCACTGGACATCACTGTCCCACACCACTACCTGTTGCCACCATCTGTTGCCAGCTGCCATCAATTTATCTTTTTTTCTGGACAACGTCTCTAACAAATTCATGATTAGATGTTATCTTCTTATGTCATTGACAAGCACCGGCTCTTCACTCTTCTCCTTTAGTCCTAGAAGGAGATTTTCTTTCATGTTTTGGTTCCCAAACATATCATCAGTTGGTCCAGTTGTCTTTCTCTGGAACACATACCATTACTACTGAAAAACTCAAAGGAAAGAACTACTTTTCCTGATTTATATGAATAGAGCTTTGTTTTCTTGGTCAAGGATACCATCACCACAGAGGAGGAAATTGAAATACAATCAGAAGATAATGAATGCTCAATGGCTGAACTCATAACGTGTGGTTAATCACTTCCTTTAAAGACTTATTCGCCATTTGTTGCACAAGGCCCTGGGATATAAAAGGAATCTCTTGTGTGATATACTGAAGTTACGGAACTGGCAAGGCTAAGACCCAGGATAAGAGAAGAGTACTAAAAAGTGTTTTTGGAGGAAAAGGGATACTCCTATTTATACAAGTTTGGATGTGACCAGCCTCCACTCGCACAAGAATGCAGGAGTAATGCTGAGAAGAAAAGGAAGTAATATTCACATAGATATAGAAGTCAACGGGAGAAAGGCGTGAACCATATTCTGACAGAGAGAGATATAGAAGACTTGTGGGAAAACTCATTTATCTTGCAATCACAAGATTTTTTTTTTTGCAGTCGATGTTGTTAGTCAATTTATGCTAGCTCCCCGTTATTAGAATTTGTGATCCCTATTCTTCTATGGTATATTAAGAGAACTCCAGCTCAAGGTCTATTGCATGGAGATAAAGTGACAAATCTCTAGGTTTTTAATGTTGATTAGGCAGGATATCCATCAGACAAGAGATCTACAACTGGATATTGTATATCCATTGGTGGTAATATTATCTCTTGGAAGAGTAAGAAAGAGAATGTATTGTATATCCATTGGTAGTAATATTATCGGTTGGAAGAGTAAGAAAGAGAATGTTGCACGGTCTAGTGCAGATGTAGAGTACAGTACAGAGCAATGGACATAGTCACTTGTGAATTGATATGGATTAAACAACATCTTCAAGAGTTAAGATTTTCTAATATTCAACTAATGAAGTTATATTGTGACAACTAGGAAGCCCTTCACTTCTCCTCTAACCCAATGTTTCCTGGAAGAACCAAACATATAAAGATTGAGTGTCATTTTATTGAGAGAAGTTGTTGGCCAAGGAAATTTCTACTGAATTTCTCAACTTAAATAATCAACTTGCTGATGGCCTCAAAGTCTTTGAAAGGGTATCAATTTCAATTCCATATAATTTATATGCTCCAGTTTAAAGGGAGTTTTAGATTTAAATTTTAGATAATATATTATATGCACTTCTTGTATTTGTATAAAGCAGTCTTCTCCCCCATTCTGAATTGTAGCCTACTGCCATCCATAGGCACAGTCTGCTCTGCTTTCTTTTATGTTATTGTACTCATTGCTACGTTTTTGATATATACATACATACACATATATATATCCATGTGTGTGTGTGTGTGTATGAATATATATATATATATATATATATATATATATATATATATATATATATATATATTATATATATATGTTTATGTATATAATATGCAGATGAGTGCCAAAGTGAGCAACTCAGACTTTTCTTCTCAATATCTCGAGTACCGAACGCACAATTATATTTCAAGCTATTTTCCTAATTTTCAACTCATTTTTCAGTTTCACTATTTGCATGCCCAACCTGGGGTTGAGATGCCTTCATACTCTGCCTTTTCAGAACATTTTGAATTAAAAAATATCAGAATTCATCAACTTGAGTTGTGAATTTCACGCATAGTTGCTCCATCAATTATTAGTATAATTGGATTAATAAATTGTTAGGAATTAGACCAGAATTGCCATAACAAACGGATAGAAAAAGCTAGCTATTTGGAATCTCTGATGTGAAATACAGACGAACACACTGGACTAAAGAAATAGAGAAAGTCCTGTCGCCCACCAATTTCTAAACTCAATTCTTGCTCACTTTTCTCTTCAAACCTCTTTTTCACTAATAGCCTAACAGAATATCAAATTCCTTTTTTCCCATTACCACCAACTACATTAGCGGGTGGATATATTTTCAATTCCCTCCCTTATTTTTCCCACTAATCCTTCGCTTTCCTTATGTGATCGGCATTGGTTCTTATCATAGGGTTTTGCCTCACTATCACAACTTAATTATTAACAGTCTAATTACTTCCCGTTTTCCTTTTTATTCCATCTAAATAAATCCCTAACTCCCTATAATAAATATAAATTCAAGCATGAAATTAAAAAATCAAAAGGAAAAAAATTACTATGCAAATAGGACAAGAGCAAACTGGTAAAATTACCTAATGAACTCTCTTCTGGGACTCCAAATTGCATCCTATTGGCTAACTTCCTCATGTCTGTTATTGCATACCTGTAATTAGAATCAACCGGTCATATATTTAAAAAAAAAATAAAAGGCATAAGCCAGCATACCTTCAACACAGCTACCTAAAACTCCAGTACAAACAAGAATTTAAGACTATGCTAACCTTTCCTTCATCTTCCTAAGCCGTCGACCACCTCTCTTCTTTTTAGGCTCAGAATCAGGAACTGGTAGTGGTTTTGGTTGCTTTGCAGGAGGAGGCTCCTGCCACTTCTCAATTTTTTTGTGAATCTCATCCTTGAAAGCCCTTCCAGTATTTCCAGATGGATCCCCCCGTATGGAATCTACACGTGCTGCAAGTGTAGACTTCGCAGCCAGGAGTCGACATGCTCGCATCCTTAAAGATGGAGGAGTAGTCTGAAATATCTCTGTTTGCTCGAGGTAACCTACACGAAATTGAGATGTTGCTGTGGAGAACCCAGCAAGATTCTTTTTCTTGGCACCTAGAAGCTGAACGTTACAAGCAGGCATCTTTGCTAGAGATGCCAGGCCACCAGCTGTGCCCATGAGTTTAGCTGCAACAGCACTGCCAACAATAGCAGAGAGATTGGGTGCAATGTAACCCATTCTACTCTCAACAAAATCTAGAACTTTCTTCTTCGCTGAATCAAGATCAAGTGCTCGATCACAGGCCTCAACAGTCTTACTAAGGACTTCTTCCGGAAGAGGCTTGCCAGTTGTAGTTGAAGCGGTAACAGACACAACCATTATAATGGCTGAGGGTAAAAGCCCTTCTAAATCAACAAGAGTCAAATCCATTTCATTTCCTATCTTCTTAACGACACGTGCATAATCGATCGGGTGATGCACCAACGACTCAAGCTCAGGAAATTTCAATCGATATTTGTCACGAATAAAATTGTGGATTATAACAATTTCATTCTCAATGTCAACTGACAGAGCATTGCAATCCACAATCAATTGATATTCAGGATCATCTTCTAGATTCACTCCCTGAGTCGAGACATCTGACCCCATTTTAAGGGCCTCTTCCACTTTCTGCAATAAAAAATAACATTTTCCTTTATTCATGCACCAATGTCAATATGTATGTCTCAATAAATAAAACACCGTAGATATCAGAAAAAAGAAATTGAAACTAAAAAGACAGAACACCATTTACAACATAAAAAAGAAAGAAACCTAAACTCCCAGCTTAGACAAACTGATTTTAGATTCTACAAAAGTCAATAAAGCACCCAACAACAATAGCAATAACAATGACTGTTCACAGACAAGCCTGGTTTAAAATTGTGACAGTAGGAGTAGCGATATTGGAGGTCCCACCAACAACAACTGGGAGCAAGGTTTTAAGCAACAGTACGTGACCATGATTTTGGCTGCAACATCAAGTTTTATAGGGTGTCTGCAACTGTAACAAGATCACAATGGTGGCTGCATCAACAGCATCTGTCCCCAATTTGGCGTAATATCAAGGAACACGATGAAACAGCATCCACAATTTAAATGCTTCACTGTGGTCAATTTATAATAGCTTCAAAAGAAATGAGAGCAACTAACCTGTATAATATCAATGTACCTCTGGGTTTTCTGTAACTTGGAAACACTGTCCAAGTCATCATAGTTGAGGTTTTCTAGGTCAGCCAGATCACCATCAACATCCTCTTCCATGTCAGCAGCATCAACATCGTTATCCTCCTGAAACAACAAGGAACCAACCACCTTATTCGTAACAAAACTTTGCCTGAATTCTTTCAAACTTGGCGGTTTAGATAAAAATAAATAAAATGATGATGAAGAAGAAGAAGAAGCTTACCGGAATTTCAGCCTCATTATCAGAGAGTTCATCAAGGTCGGCAAGAAAAGAATCAGCAAGTGTAGCCTGGAATCAAACACACAATAATAAGACCCTAAATGTCCATACTTCAAAATTAAAATTTGAAACTGAAAACGTTCAATTAAAACACAGAAAAGGAAGATAACGAAAACAAACCATGTCTGTAGACGAGGTGGGTAGAATCGATGTTGTTGTGAATTGGTATTCCGGTTAGTGACCTTCCAGAACTCAGAAAATAGGATTAGAAGGATGAAAGCACGTGTGAATGTAATGGGCCCAGCTTATTTGGATGAAAGACCTAACCCTGTTTTTTCATAAATACTCATCTTCCATATAAAAAAGTAGAAGGTAAAGGATGGGTTTGAATGAGATTTTCTTTAGAAAAAAATAATAATTTAAAAAGTAATTATTATAATCTTTTAGATTTTTTTTTTACTTTAAAAGAAAATTAAAAATTAAAAATAACTAGTTTTATAAATTATTCAAAGTAGTTAATAGAAATAAATGGGTAAAGTTGTCTTCAAAATCGTAAAGGAACACTTTTAATTAATTTTTTTTATTATTATAACTAAATATAAATAATTTATTCTTTTTGTAAGAACTACTTAACAATAATCACTTTATTTCAAAAGCTCTTCAATTTTAATTTTAAGCTAAAACAAACTCATCTTAAATATATTTTTAGGCATTGTAAAGTGTAGAGTGCAGAATAATACGGAGTCAAAGTTCAGGAATTAAACATTACCATCAACAGAAATCTATAAAGTGAATCGTAGCAGAAAGCAAGAACTAGACTCGGTATGAAACTAACGGCCCCATTTCCTTGAACTGAACTTGGATAATTCACAACCCCTCCTAGCCCCTTCTCTATCATTTATTCATGAATTACACTACCTGATGTTGCTTTTGTTTCTCTCTTCAATTTGAAAGGAAGAGGATACTTCCAGAAACTGGGAGTGAGGGTGTTAAGATTTTTCCCTACTTGATGCATACCAAATAAAATTATGTACATCTCATCTCAGTTGAGGAATAATCTACACAAAGATTTCTTTCTAGTATTCTCATTTCCCACACTGCACACGCACACCATTTCCAGCTTAGTGGTTTGTCCCATAACTTAATAAGCAAACCTGTGGGCTCTATCATACAAGTCTAACAGTTAATTTTGGTTTTACCAAAACTTCCAGAAGTCAAACTAAATTTTTCTTTAAACACTTCTTTTGCCTGATTTGGATGAGGACAATATTTTTTTACATAGTTGACAATTTATTTCAAAAATTATTTAATT
>Ga0214544_1010010_pt1 | contig 14341 bp, 3 predicted proteins | sample CNSS3metaG_FD_160074 | JGI IMG/M metagenome (GOLD analysis project Ga0214544, IMG submission 160074) | Root nodule microbial communities from cowpea collected in UCLA plant growth center, Los Angeles, California, USA - CNSS3 | ecosystem: Host-associated > Plants > Roots > Nodule | place: USA...
ATTCAAGTGAAGTTCAAACCCTAAACTCAATTCCCATAAATTTTTCAGTCAATAAAGGCAATCCAAAGTTTTCTCCCATTCACGCAATGGGATGTTTCGCAAACACAAACGAAATATCACGTGTCACAACTAAGTGGGGAGTAAGGAAAGGCTATGTGGGGAGTTACGTGTACTTTTTTGTGTACACATCCCTGATTCAAGTGAAGTTCATTTCTAAACTCAATTCCCATAAATTTTTCAATCATTATACGCAATCCAAAGTATTGTCCATGCACGCAACCACCATGAACTGGATTGTGATGTTTTCCAAACAACACCAAAAAAGTATCACATAAAACAACCAACTGGGGAGTGACGACAACCTAGGTGGGGAGTGACGTTTATTTTTTCGTCTGTACATGGCTGACTGAAGTGAAGTTCACGTATATACTGAATTTCCAAACTTTTTTTCAATCATTAAAGGCAAGGCAAACTATTCTCCATGCACGCAACCTCCATGAAGTGGATTATGTTGTTAAACAACACAAATTATCAATTTTCACAAATAAGTGGGGAGTAACGAAAACGTATGTGGGGAGTTATACTAACTTTTTCCTATATGCAATGCAGACCTCATGGAAAGGTTGTTTATAATCATATATGGACTACTGCATTATAATCATTATCCTTAATTCAATGAATCACAAATTCTGCATCGTGACCCAATGTCCAGGAATAAATCAAACAAAATAACTGGGGAGTGAAGACCAACTAAGCGGGGAGTTACATGGAAACTATAGTCCGAAAATGCAGACTAAACTTAATGAAATAAGTAACTTACAAATACCTTTATCCATCATTCATGCACTGCTTAACATTCACACTAATGACAATTCAGTAATTCAGTTATGTCCCCATAAAGTTTTTCTTTGTACAAATGTCCAAACATAATATTATTTGGGTGGTTTGATTTCTTTTACTACCAAGTTATGCTCAATCCAGATCATGCATTAATGCTTAACTTCAACAATAAGGCAACAAACTAAACATAACAAAGTAAAATAATATGTGTCATAAATAAAATAACATGCCTTGCGGCTTGTTCAAACCTAATAAATAAACAAAATACACATCACACATCCAAATTGCATTAATAACATCCACAGTAGAGGTCAATTCATAACTACATCATCCCAATCTTTGTCATTTTGGTTTCGCATTTTTCTTATTCCCGTAAACAGAAAAAGGTGTTCTTGTCGCAACACTCTTGAACCACCTTCGTGGTTGGGCCTTCATACGGTCATACATGTTGCTATGTTGACCACCGTCATCGTTTACAACAACTTCTTCATCCTGATGCGGCTTAACAGGAGGGTCATGAAACATTTCGTCGTCTTCATCACCGTCATCATCAAAGACATCATCAGCACAACCATCATTTGGGGGGTCTTCATTTCCAACCTCACCCTTACATTTTGCAACTATTTCTTCTAATTCAGAAATTGAATGTTCCATACTAGCTATCTCACCTTCTTCATGTTCCAGGAGACGAAGAACCTCTTCCTTGTCCTTTTTTTCTTCATTTCTATAGGCAGTGCCAAATTGTTTAAATGCTTCTTTAACAACATCGTGACGAAGTTCTTCATCTGACACGGACACATCAACAACACACTGTACAAAAATACAAATAATTATAAACAAATTCCCTCTACGTAACATCAAACTAAAACAAACAACGTATTTTAAAGTTTCACCTCACCATTTTCTTATGAAATGATCTCGTTATCACTTTGTCACCAACTTTGACATTCATCCAATGCAAAAGTCGAGGAAACTTGTTCATCCGACATGTCAACTTTGTGTTGCACACAAGTAAATGATCAAATGACCATAACTGCAACAAATTAAATAAATTACAACGGCATCTTCACCACAATCAACATCAGTATTTCAGCACAATAAAAAACAATATTGTAATTACCTGAAGCAAATAAACACAGCCCACAACATCAAAATGCTTTGCGGCTGACTCGTTCTTCAATCCCAATGAAGCAATGCACAAGCTACTAACCAAATACTCATACACTAATGTTCCCCAATTATATTTGCCGATGTTGTCAATATCATCAACTAGCTTAAAAATTATGGGGAAAACAATACCCTTTTTATTGGGCAATAAGAATTCTGATATCCCTAACAAAATGTAAATCCTGCAAAAGAGTTCTACACCACCAACATCATCATCGTATTTCAAAAGATAGTAGTATATCAACTCCACAGTAACTGTTTGACCACCAAAAATATTCAAAGTGTCACTATCCGAAATGGTCTCATTTAAATCAATTCTTTCACCCAAAACCCTCAAACCTAACCCTAAACAAACATCTAATAGATTAAATTCTACGACTTGCCCAATACGAAAACCGCCCCTTCTCTCAACCCAGTTGTAACATAACAGACTCAAAAGTTTCCTACTAATCTTCACCGAATCGGTTACCATGGGAAACCACCAAAATGGAGTGCCTTGAATATAGTTCTTCTGTTGCACACTTAGTCTATTGTTTATAGCACCTACAAACTTCGTCTTGCAGAAATGACCAAATAAAATCTGGATAACATAACAAACAACTCAATGTGATTCATTATAATTGCACAACTATAACAACATGAATCCAGATTAACAAACCTTGTTCTCCTCCGACAAATAAACATGTCCATCACGATTGTCGTCCATCTTGTAATCCTACAACGCCATACACATTACACAGACCACATGCATCACAAAATATTAAATGTAAACGCAACAATAAATTTACCAAACTTGAACACCGTATACACAAATCGGACAACCAAACACAGACATAAAATGCTCATTAACCAACCATATCGCTGAAAAGAACAAAAATCACCAACAACCACATCCACAGCCAACTATACACATCCTCTAGGTAATACGACCGAAAAACGTTACCTTTGTCGTCGACGACTTCTCTCCGGTAGCCCACCACTAATTTGCAGAACTATGCCTCCTCTCCCTGTCGCACTGCCTGATAATGACCCACCACCCCCACCAACCCAAATGGTTGCCGGAATCTCACTTTCCCCCTTGTCTGTCTTGACTTTCTCACTTGGAAACCACCCCGGCCTCAGTCTCCCCCTTTTGTCTCTTCACTTTCTGACTTCGTCGGCCTCAATTTCCCCTTCTCTCTCTAAAGTTCAGTTTCTCACCGGCGAAATGGTTGCCGGAATCTCTGTCCCACTGCACCAACAACACCACCGCCTCACTTTCGACCTTCTCTCTCCTCACTCTCAAATTGCACAACGAAGCGCCTCACTTCCCCCCTTTTCCTCTTAACTTTCTCTCTCTAAAGGACATTTAACATAAGCATTGTTTCTCTCTCAGCTGCACGTGCGAACAAACATTTTCAGTTTTTAAAAATTAAAAAAACCGCTGCCACGTCAGCCGTGTCAAATCCTTGTCAAAAAATTTTGTTGGAATATCATTATCCTAAAACAAAATTTGACTTTAAGGAAACTAGATTTTTTTCTTTGTTTGATTATGTCGATGAAGACTTTCTTTTTTGACCCTCTTATGATTTACAGTGGAGAGAAAAAAATGTGTTGGACTTATTTGTTAAAAAGAAGCTGTCAAAAACTTATTTGTTAAAAAATATTTAATTTTTAACAACTATTGTATCCATGCTAATAAGTAGTTCATACATTATACAAGTAATTTACAAATACAACTAATATATAAAAATATAAATTTAAAGGTTGTTTTTATTAATTATATATTAAAATTGTAAAATAATAAAAAAGGAAAATGATATTTTAACCCACTTTTTTTGACCCACTCTTATCTCATTGCTTTAATCACCATTAAATCATCTTTTTTTATTCTTTTTAGTGATGGTATTATCTAATGGTGATTGAAATAGTGAGTTAAAAGTGGATCAAAAAAAGTGGATTAAAGTATCATTGTCTAATAAAAAAATAAACATATTTTTATGTATTGTCTGTAAGTTGAACATAAAATGATAATTTGAGTATCATGGACAATATGAAGTATATATTGTTTTTTATTTCCATGAGTTTCTTTAAGACAAGTGAACAAGAGACTAATATGTGAAATGTAGTTCTTTAACATTATTTTGGATTAATTATATATTATATATTGTAAACAGGCACAAATAAAATAAGAAGGTTAAGTATCCCATTTACAATATTGTAATTGTCATGGATGAAAATTGAATAAAAAGTATTATTAATCTTAGTTGTGCAATTCACTTACGACTTGTTAGTAGTGAAGATCATAAAAAAAATCATGAATAGATAAATTAGTGGCCCTTGTAAGACATTTATTTTATTCCTCATTCAATTTTAGCCTCTTAATTTTCTTAAAAATGATAAGGTAAAATTAAAAGAAGGAATTGTATTGCGACTGGAATGAGAATTTAAGAAAAAAATATTTTATTTTATTTTTATAACAATCTTCTCAAGACTTGTTTGTGCCATAAGTACGTAGCAAGTTCCAACTTTGCAATCTGTGCATTATTACTTTTCATAACAGAAGTCAATTAACTTGTTAATCTATGATAAAAATATTAATTATTATAAAAGGGAATTTAGAGTAAGCACAAACATATAAAAGTATTCAGCTTGCGTAAAAACAAAAACATGCTTTGAGTTTTCAACATAGTGTGACTCTGGTTTTGAAATTTCCACATGATTCATTCAACTTTTCTCTCATACCACAATGTCTTTACTTTCTTTTTGTGGCCAAAACTCACCATTTGACTTGTGAAATTTCAGGTGACGTCCAAGGTAAGTATTCCACTTATGGTGATGATGACTAAGACCTTTATTTCCAAAAGAGAAGGTTATAGCAATAAACTTGAATACCAATGCAAAGGATGATTCTTGTATATCTGAGTTCGGAGGCATGAATAAAAGGAAAAAGGCAAGAAAAGAAAGGTACATTTTAAAAGCACCGTTATAATTCGATACATATACTTCTCTACTGTACAGAAATAACTCAACATATTTATTTGTTTAATAATGCTTTAGAAGCAGGTTAAAAAGCAGTTGGCAACAGAACATTACTTGAGTATCCTTCCACTTCTGCCTTCTATACAAAGGTGTGACCTTTTTCCAGAACAAAAGGACAAGAGGCTCTTGAGCAGGTGACCAGGTTTTCAAGGACACAGCAACATTTCACTTATCAGCATTGATTCCAAAAATCCTCACCTTGTGCATGTGGGGGAACTTTGCAACAACCAGCACAATCACAGCAACAGTGTTGAAGAACAGCATTGGATTCTGATAGTCGGTTGTGTGGGATGCTATCAAGTACCTGGCAATCACAAACAATACAGTAAAGAACTATCACTTTTCAAATTCTAACTAAGTCAAAGAAATTTACTTCATGATATCAAGTATTATACAATTCCCCACTAAGTAGGGTCAGCCATGGAATACTACAAAACCATTGTGTTATGTCAAGAACTAAATCCTCAGCGAGTCCATTTAAATCAACCTAAGGGGATACTCAACCGTATTAACCTGAACAGATGTTAGCACTACTTCCCCCACTTGATTTTTTTCTCTCTCAAGGTCAAACCACCTTAGGTAAGATTCTACCATATTATTATTTTCAATAGGTGCCCTCTTATGATTTTCTGCTCCTCAACTACAACATCCTCACATTTGCAGTACAAAGCTTATGTTGTTGATGAAAACTAACATTTAGTAACATGCAACACTGCGACTTTTACACCTCGGCAGTAGATTTTTCCTCAATGCTCAGGACAGTTTCTGTAAGAATCCGAATCACATCAAAGCTACAGACATACAGTCCTATTGCTGAAGCCAAAATCATATCCACAAGCATTAACTTCAGCTGTTGAAATTCAGTGTTGAAAAACAAGATTGTTGTACCATTTTAGTGCATGTTTGGGAATGAAAATTCTAGGAAAATACTTATGTTAACCACCCCAAATGATTTCTCCAAATAAACTGAACCCAATGCGTACTTGAACGGGATCAGTATTCAGTTATGATAAACTTCATGGATTTTGACGGCTCTATAAAGTAAGTCTATGTGCAATGCCTTTGGCATCCAAAAATGCTTTCATTTTCAAGAATATCTTTGGGGAAAAAAAAATCTGCCAATTTGCATGAACATCTTTTTGGACTCTCCCTGTTGCTTACTACACTGAATCTTTGAGAAGGTTTTGTTTTGAAGTATTCAAATTTCTTTACTTTATTTCTCTTCTGCGCTTTGTTAAGGTGGATTTCTCATCCTCTTATGTAATTTTGTTTTTCATTCAAGATTTTGTTTCTCGTAGAGGGGATCTTTAGAGAGAAATGTGTACAGTTTTAACATGGAGTGGAAAACCAATTACTGATACTCTGATGAAATAAATCGATATATGTAAGAAATCATGTCAAAACTTATTTCATTGATTTTACACAAAATATATAGTAGCAATAAATGAATCCTTTGTTTCAGAGGAGTCAAAATGTTTTTTAGATCAAACAATATGTGTTCTATCAAAAGAATTCTCAGGAAAAACTAAGCCATGTAAGCCCCTCGAAATTTCAGTTATAAAGACAAATAGCTTCACCCAAAAATCAAGGTACATAATAGATCAAGCCAAGCCCCAATCACCATGAAGAATATAAACCTCCAGATCTTATGCTAACTTTTATTCGTTTTATATAATTCTTTTAGCAAACATTAGTACTCATTCGAAAAGGCTCTTGGGCTTCTTAAATTATATTTGACCCAATATTTATATCCTACACTTCCAATAAAGCTCTTGGATGTCCATAATAGCTAATTTGTGGGTCATAGTATTAATAATAAGCTAGGCACACACAGAGAGCATCACAAACTAACTTCAATTTACTGTTGAAAGTTCCTCAAACCTGAAGCCCATGTAAATGAACTTGCTATCAGAGATCACTTTCGCTTTGTATGACTTACAACCTATCTATTGAATCGACATTTGGTATTAGCTATCCAATTGATTTTATACACTGATAAAATTCTTACTCTTCCTGAAATAAGCTTTGATTTCAGACACAATCCAATGAAATATATAAAGCTATTTGAATGATATGGAGCTATGCAGAAAATTTCATAAGTAGTCATTTTACTTTACTTTTTTTTTTAATATTTCATTTTTTTCTCAAAAGGCATTCTTGTTTTCCTTTTTCTTGTAATACAACTGTTATGTAGCGTTCATTATTCAGATATAACCCTTCAAATATAGTGAACTTCTAAACAAACAAACATAATTCCAAAAGCATTCAATTTATTAAGCTACATTGCAGCTGAGTGACATCTTCTCGTACACATGTTTTGAAAAGGGACAATCTAATTTGATCAGTAGTCTTACGACCGAAGAAAACATGTTTTGAAAAACAAAATTAATATATTGGGTAGTAGTGGTCAATCCCAAAAACCAGTGTTGAGTGGCTGACCCTGAGCATGCTAGAACAGGATAGTGTGATGGCTATCATTGTAACCAATTGGAACAAAAAAAAGTAATGGGTAAGACTTAGAAGAGATAAATAGACATGGTGATACACCTGTTTTAGTGAGATTTAAAAAACAGAGACAAAACTGAACTATGGCAGAAGGTCATGGTTTGCCAGAGTCAGTGACAGGTTTGCCAGAAAAGGGCTGCAGGGATCTGGGATGACTGAAAACTACAGAACAAATGCTATAGAGGTTATGGAAGACCAACAACTGTCACAGCTACCCAGAAATACTGGAAAATGCTGGAAATGTTGTTAGATAGTGGTGGGAGTTTGTTGGTAAGGAGAACAGTGTGTGCTACTTCATAACATGCATGTGACAGACAAAGTAGTGTTTCAGTTCTGATTCAAAGATATGGGCAAAACCCATAATTGTCCCCAACACAGCCCTAAACGATGCTGTCTCGAAAAGTTTTTTTTTCTAAAGCTAAAAGGTCCAATAACACATTCCAGCAACGATTTTCTGCAATTTTACCATCTACCACATCTGTGACGGAGACTACTTCAAAATGTGATGCTATTCAATTTTAGTAGCATGGCCAATTGTGACACTATTTGATATTATTTGCAACTATGAATTGGATAAGCTGTTACTTATGGTTTCTACACAAGCATTAAACTTATTTGCAAGTTCTAGCACAACAAGAAGTGAATGCATGAATAACACTACAAGAATCATATACATTTGCCCACATCAGTGTATAAACAATATTTTAAGGAATACTGTTTATTTACATAGCCATGGGTGCACACACACAAACACAGATCCTATAACATCACCAGAAGCAAATACCAATTATGGCTTGCATATTAGAAAACTTACAGGACCAAAGGAACAACTGTTAGAAACTTCCTGTTACGAGTAAGCTGCTTTCCATTGTCTACCTGCTCCCACCATGTCAATCTATTGTAGATGCCTTGGTCCTCTGCAAATGGAGTTCCTTTCTTCCAGTGAAAAAAGTGATATGTTACCTGATGGACACAGCATAATCAATTAAGCCATTTAGAGATATAAAATAATTTTTAACATTAATTTAGCAATAATTTATAAATAATATTAATTTATAGACTGATACAATCGTTCCATTTTGATTGAAAGTAGAGAAGAAAAGGACCTGCTCATTACTTCAAGAAGTAATAAATGATCAAAATAAGTTTTCCAAATATTATGTTTAATGAGTTTGATTAGAAGACATAACTTCCACTCCAAAAAACAAAAGGATAAAACAACCATGATAGACCGTTCATTTCAAACCTATCTGTAAGAGCTAAAACCTATCTGTAAGAGCTAATATTGGAAGATGATACTTGCAAATACAGTAAAATAAAAGCACATCTAGTTCAAGATTCACAACAATTAAGAGGAAGCACATTTAGTTCTAGGTCAAGAGGAAGCAAAGAAACGAAGAACTCCCTGCTCTGTAGCATTTCCACTTCCCAGAACCCCATTCAACTTCTTTTAACAATTTCAGAAACAGTTGGCATTCTAATTTCTAAAAAATCAAAATGCATCTCCAAACATCATCCAGAATGCAGAATGCCAACTGTTCACAAATAAGACGCCAAACGAATTTTTATGGCCAGCAATTTGGAGCAAAGCCAGACCATCATCATAATTATCAGCAGACGGAGATTATGAGATGCACAGAAACCTAGGGCATTTTCAAGCAAATTACATAGCTGCATAAATGTCTTTCTCAACTAAGAGGCAAATAATGATTTAGGAAGAGCTGGGGCTGTGTATACATCTGATATAGTAAATACTTATCAAAGTTTAGAACATGGTGGGTGGAGCCATGGAGATACGAATGAAAAGACAATGGTGTAATATTCTAATAACTAATTGTTTTCTTAAGCTTTAAAATAAACAATATCTATTGAATAGGGAGAAAAACTGTTAAAAAGATGAAGTAGAGTAGTAAGAAGCCCAAAAACCAATGACCAGTGCCAAATGATTATTGGGATAATCTAAACTTTTTGCTAAGATTATATATTGGTTAACACGTAGAATTTTAATAACCTTAAATAATGTCTACGGACCATTCTTTGAGTACTCAAATTCCCAATAACTAACTTCCTACCAAGGAAGAACAAGAACAAGAATATTGCATAGTAACTAACTTCCAAGCAATGAGAGAATAAGAACAAGAGCATACGAATTGGTGGTAACATAAACTAGGAATTAGGTCCACCCCCATCCTTAACAAGAGAAAACTTAGGTAACAGAAACTAGGAATTTGTACATGTATGGTAACTCACATATTGTCTATCATCTTGCCAGATGACAGAAGTACCTCTGATTGGCATGTGCATGATAAAGATATCCCTTCCCCACCCAACCTCTCACAATCAATGTTTCGGAAAATTAAAACCAATTATTGTGCCAAATGGATTATAATCACATACTTAATAACCACGAATGAAACAATAAATTAACACCCCAGTTCTATCCAGGTCAATCACAATTAAAGTCTATCTAATATCACATTCAGCTTTACATATTACGCTTACCCTAAAAAGCCTTAAACTGCAAGGTCATCAAGACCAGGGATAAATAAGGTAACAAATCAAAGACAAGAACTCAACTTCATTTTCTCAGAACAAAAGGCAGTAATTAAATTAATTGATTAAAAGAAGTAGAAAGAGGAAGATACAGCAAAATGTGCGAGATTAACGATGGTCCATGCGATGCCAGGGGAGCAACCGAAGACGGAGAGAACGAGGATCCAAGAAAAGAAAAGGATGAGGATGTAGGTGGTCCAGACGCCAGGGTACGTGAACCACTCCGTGTTCCTGTTCAGATCCGCCGGTGGCACCGCCTTCACGTACAGATTTGCCATCAAACCAAAGATAGATTGATAGATACCCTTTTGACGCAAAACCCCAATTACACGATCCCAGATGCAAAAGTTTCCACCTTTCAAACGCTTGGACGATTTGATGGGGCTTTGATTGATGGGGCCTCAAAATTTCAAAACCCAGAAACACACCCTCTTCTCTTTCTCTCTCTTTCTCCTTCTCCTTCTCTCTCTCCTTCTCCCTTTCTCTCTCTCTCTTTTATTAAAATATCAAGGATGGTGGATGGCGTGTGTTTCTGTGTGTGGAGGAATTGAAATTCAAAGCTTAAATTGATTTTTACTCGTAAATAAAAGGAGTGGTAATTAATGTGGGGAAGAAATATCTTTAGAATTAACCTAACTTTTATACATTTCTTAGGGCAGCGCAGCGACGTCGTTTACGATTTCGCAGATTTTCTACAAGGCTGGATACAGTTATTTTTGCTAAAGTTGAAATAACCAACATTATTTCTGTTGAATTCTGAATTTTTTTATGATTTTTTATTTATTTCATTTTTTTTTTCTAAATAACACTGCATGTAAAATTTGATTAATGAAAATGTTATGTAACTATTTTCTTTTAAATTCATTCAGGTTCAAAATAATGGTTAATGATCATTTATCGATACTTTAAAAATAAATGGTGAAGTACATTTCAAAAACATATTAATTACTTTTATTCTTGTAACCAAGGTGTTATTTTAAAACAAACACTGACCTGTCTTAGTTAAAGTACAAATTATTCTAAATATCTTTTCATAAAATTAATTGATTTAAAATTGATTTTCACGATTACAGATAAATGAAAATTAGTTTCTGATTTTCTTAGAATGCATAGAAATAATTATTAGTTAATGTAGTACACTTAACAAACTGATCCATTTATAAATTGAGAAGTGCCAAAAATACAATTTATTGAGACAATACATTTCATGAGATGCAGCACAGAAATAACTAAATACCAATTATAGAAAATAAAAATATTAAAAATAATCATTAAAGAGATACGGGGGCAGTTTTGAGTCCACATCAAAACTACTACTATGTAATGTATATCTAACTGTCCCATTATAATCACACTAATTATAATATTATGTTAGTTAGACATAACAACTATATTGAGGATATTAAAAGGAATAAAAAAATTATAATATTAAACAGGGTTAAATATATTATATTTTTATTTTTCAATTTTTAATAAAAATTTAAATTAGTCTAAATTTTGAATTAGTTTAATCTCTTATTTTTATTTTTATAAATGTGTGTATTTATTCTTTTAACGTGTGTCTCTAAAAAAATCATAACGTGTATAAGTGAATGTATAGGTAATACCTATTTATTGTTTATTTTGTGTTTAAAAAATTACTAATTAATATAAAAACAGAAAATAATAAAGATTTATTTATTTCTTCAAATTTTAAATTATTGTCTCCCATCTTGTTATCTGTTTTTAGTTTATTATAGTTTGCTCTTCACTATGGTAATGAAAGCATAAAAATGAATTGTGAAAATAGAAATGGTATAAAGAAATTATTCTAAAGTAAAAATGAAAAGAAAAAATGGCGTCGCCCGGACTTGAACCGGAGACCTTCAGTGTGTTAGACTGACGTGATAACCAACTACACCACGACACCGCTGTTTGCTTTGAAAATTCATGTTTACATATTTAATAAAATATAAAGCTATTTTAAAACTACAAAATAAATTTTTTGATAAATTAAATTCTATTTAAAATGTCGAAAACAACTAAAACTAAACGATTAAACTACATAAAAATTAAAAAATAGATAATTTTTAAAATTTCCCAATTTATGAATGAAACAACTATTTTATTAAGTGAAATAGTTTAAAATGCAGCAATTAATATGTTATGCTATCACCTGATAATGGGTGAACACCAGCCCTTCTATGGCATTTATGAAAAATTATAAAATTGAGTACTTTTATATTTGAAAAAATAATTATTTGTTTTTTGTACCATCATATACCTTAACAGAATCATGCTCAAAATAGATAATATTATATCAAAATTTTAAAAATAATTTGTTATCCGTCAAAATAAATAATAAATAAAAATTTAAATTATTGTCAAAGTACATTAATTCTGTTGAATTCTGAACTTTTTTATGATTTTGTATTTATTTCAGTTTTTTTTTTCTAAATAACAGTGCATGTAAACTTTGATTAATGAAAATGTTATGTAACTATTTTCTTTTAAATTCATTCAGGTTCAAAATAATGGTCAATGATCATTTGTCGTTACTTCTCTTTAAAATTCAATTACTTTAAAAATAAATGGTAAATTACAGTTCAAAATATATTAATTACTTTTATTCTTGCAACCAAAGTGTTACTTTAAAGTACAAACACCGACAAGTACAAATTATTCTAAATATCTTTACATAAAATTAGTTGATCTAAAATTATTGATTTTCACGATTACAGATAAAAGAAAATGAGTTTCTGATTTTCTCAAATGAGTAAAACTAATTATTAGTTGATGTATACACTTAACAAACTCATCCATTTATAAATTGAGAGGTGCTAAAAATTAAATAACTAAATACCAATTATAGAAAAAAAAAAATAGTAACAATAACCATTAAATAGATATGGGGCAGTTGAGTCCACATCAAAACTAACTTAATCACACTACTTATAATATTACGTTAGTTAAACATACCAACTATACTAAGGATATTAGAAGGAATAAAAAAATAGTTTAAATAACTTACCTTGATATTATAATAAGAAGTTAATCACATACCATTTCTTATTAAGTTAAATATATTTAGTCTTTAAATTTTAATGTAAAACAAAATATTGTTTTTATTTTAATCTTTTATACAGTTTGATTCAAACTTTAAAATAAATAGATATAATATATTAATCTAATTATTAAATTTTGTTGGCATATTAAGTTATTTTTGCATTACGAGACTAAAATATTATCTAATAGATGAAAATTAAAAACTATAAATACATTTAAGAATTTCTTACTTCCTATTAAGCAAAACCACATTAAGTTTGCTATGTATGTCTCAAAACATGGTAATATGTGTCTCACAAATCATCATAACGTCATATAGTTAATTTAGGTAATATTTATTTATTATTTTTTTATGATTTAATTATCCACATTCATTTAAACTAAATAAACCTTCTTTTATTAAAGAGGATTCCCCTTTTTGTGTCCACTTTTTAAAATACCGATTTTACCCTTTAAATATAATAATTTATTAAATTTTTAAAAATTGACAGTTACTTTTACAAACTTTTTATAAAACTTTTTATAAAATCATATGTCTTTACTTTTTCTCTTCTTCTTTATTTATCAATAGTTATTCTTTTATCTATTCTGATATATTTCACTTTATTTTTAATAAATATAATTTTAATATATATATATATATATATTAACGTAATAACATTATAATATTATCACCTACTAATATAATATCATGTATATTTAAAAAATGCATACACAAGCTATTGCGCCTGTGTTTAGGGATGGCAACGGGGCGGGGCGGGCACGAGTTTCGCTATCTCATACCCATCCCCGTAAAAAAAATTCATCCCCATCCTCATACCCAAATCCAACGGGTATTAAACTTTTGACCCATCCCCATCCCCACCGGGTAACGGGTATAATCTCGTACCCATACCCATTTTCTTACTACTTCAATATTAATTTTAATTAATTTTTATAAAATAATAAAAATTTTATGATAAAGGAAACATAATATTATGAAATATTCAATATTAGAATGATGATTGTTTCTTCCATATCAAATACTTTAAAATAAATTATAATTGTTTACATTTTATATAATAATACCAAATAAAATTTCACGAGAGCTAAAACAATTATTAAATTTGCAAATATTAATGAAACATAATTGATAAAATTTAAAAATATTTTTTAAAAAATATAAAAGAAAAACAAATATTCAAATTAAAATATATTTTAAATGTTTGTT
>Ga0214544_1010013_pt1 | contig 14330 bp, 22 predicted proteins | sample CNSS3metaG_FD_160074 | JGI IMG/M metagenome (GOLD analysis project Ga0214544, IMG submission 160074) | Root nodule microbial communities from cowpea collected in UCLA plant growth center, Los Angeles, California, USA - CNSS3 | ecosystem: Host-associated > Plants > Roots > Nodule | place: USA...
TACATGACAATGTGTGAAAGAAGTATTATGTGATATTGCTCCCACGAACTCTTGTCATCTTCTTTTGAGATGGTCATGGCTTCATTTTAAAGCGCTCAATCTTGATGAACGTTCCCTTTATTTGAGGAGTGAGGGACATGAAATGAAGTTGAAATTTATGACACCAAGACAAGTCAGTAAGGATCAACATAGGCTGAACGAGAAAATAGAAAAAGAAAGAATAGAAAAGGAAGAAATATAAACTGTAGAAGGAAGGGAAATTGAAGAAAAAGAAAAGGAAGTAAAGATAAAGATGATGGAAAAGGAAGTAGGGAAATAAGTTGTTTCATCGAAGGCCACCCATGTTCAGTTGCATTCGTTTACGAAAGGGACAACAATGTTGTAAGCCAAAGATTGGTGGAGAAACTCAAGTTACCAACAAGAATTCATTCGAATCAAGCAAAGATCAAATTCGGTACAGGACAATGTGTGAAAGAAGTATTATGTGTTATTGCTCCCACGAACTCTTGTCATCTTCTTTTGAGATGGGCATGGCTTCATTTTAAAACGCTCAATCTTGATGAACGTTACCTTTATTTGAGGCATGAGGGACATGAAATGAAGTTGAAATTTATGACACTAAGACAAGCCAAGAAGGATCAACATACATTGAAGGAGAAAATAGAAAGAGAAAGAATTGAAAAAGAAGAAATATAAACTGCAGAAGGAAGGGAAATTGAAGAAAAAGAAAAGGAAGTAAAGAAAAAGATTATGGAAAAGGTAGTAGAGAACAACATGCTTAATCGAAGGCCACCCTTGTTTAGTTGCATTCATTTACGAAAGCGACAACAATGTTGTAAGCCAAAGATTCGTGGAGAAACTCAAGTTACCAACAAGCTTTCATTTTAATCAAGCAAGGATCAAATTCGGTACTGGACAATGTGTGAAAGAAGTATTATGTGTTATTGCTCCCACGAACTCTTGTCACCTTCTTTTGAGATGGGCATGGCTTCATTTTAAAACGCGCAATCTTGATGAACGTTCCTTTTATTTGAGGCTTGAGGGACATGAAATGAAGTTGAGATTTATGACACCAAGACAAACCAAGAAGGATCAACATACGTTGAAGGAGAAAATAGAAAAAGAAAGAATAGAAAAAGAAGAAATATAAACTGCGTTGGCCGTTATCTGTGTGCGTTTGGGCCGCTATGTTTGGACCTGCGTTGGCCGCTATCTGTGTGCGTTTGTGCCGCTATGTTTGGACCTGCGCTGGCCGCTATCTGTGTGCGTTTGGGCTGCTATGTTTGAATGGTTGCTGGTGTGAAGTGTCAGGGTGTCAGATTTACTGTAACGGTGCAGATGTCAGTTAATGTGGTCAGTGAAAAGATGCGATTGTTGGGTGCACTGTGTTGTCAAGGTTCGTTTTTCGAAGCATTTTCCTGGGGGTTGGGCCTTGGGCTTCTATAGTTTTGTATGAGGGTGAAGGGGTATGAGTGTGGCCTTTATATATGGTACTCATTCATCTGCTTCTGCACTGTGGTGTTGGTTTCTGGAGTTTTATTGCGATTCTCTAAGTGTAGTCATCTTGCTTCAGTTGTTGCCGCGTGCCGAGGTATGTCAACTTCTTCTAATGGTTCTAATTCTGGTGATTCCGGAGCTAGTTTTGGGGGCCTTAGGCTAGAACTTTTGAGTACGTCATCCGAGTCATTGCATATAGAGGTGGAAAGAGAAGTGCGTGAAGACCCGGCTAGTGAACATGCCGAGTCTCTTTGGCCGAGGAGGGAGGGTTATGGCTGGGTGGCTGAGGGCGTCAGGGAGTGTTGGTCGAAATATTGGTGGTCGAGGCTTCTTAGGTCGTGGTTGAATAGTGTTTATTTGTTTGAGAGGGGGGCCGATACGAATGTTGTTTCTATTGAGCAGGTGAGTGGGGTGGATGCCGTGTGCCATGGTCGTGAAGGTTTGGAGGATGATTTCTTTTATGTATATGCATGTATGTTTATGAAATTGCATGTGCGGTTGCCCTTTGATGAATTTACTATGGGTGTTCTGCGGAAGCTGAATGTGGCACCTACGCAACTCCATCCGAATAGTTGGGGGAGTCTCCAGGCTTTCAGGCTGATTTGTAAAGCGTTGTATTTGATGCCAATCCCTGATAGTTTCTTGTATTTCTACGTTATGCGGCCGAGGGATCCGATCTCGTGGCTTTCTCTGATTAGTCGTCCTAAGATTGGTTTATTGGACGGCTTTACCCAGTCGTTCAAGAAGTTTAAGGACAGCTTTTTCTGTGTGCGGATTCTGAGGGCCGAGCGGTTGTTGTATTGCGATGAGAATGGGTTTCCCAAATTTCCGTTTTATTGGACTGGGGCGCCTGCTCGTCTAGATGCGGTTTCGAAGGATGGGCTGGATGTCAATAGTAGGCGGGTAGTGGATGTGCTTGAGAGATTACCGGCTAGGGTGCCTGGGAAATGGGTGGTGTGTTGTTATCTGACGGATAAGCCTGCCAGGGATTTATGTGGTATGTATGTTTCGTCTTCGGTTCTTGCTAGTATTGGACTAATCTGAAAAAAATTTATTTTGTGCAGGTGTGATGGCGCATCATGCGAGGAAGACGAGTGGGGAGGTCGATCTCTTTGCTAAGATTCGCGACAAGATGGGGAATGCAGCCAAGGCGGAAGGGCAGTCGCAGGCACCTAATTTGGTTGGTCCGGTTGTGGACGTGTATCGTCCCCCTACAGCGAAGAGGCCGGCACCATCCAAGATGAAAGAGGCTGCGTGCTTTTGCAAAAACTGGAGGTGTGGGGTCGAGTGGTTCGAGCAATCCAGATTTGGGTGGGTTTGAGAAGAGCAAAATCCAAATGAGGAAAGAGGTTGAGATTAAGTTAAGCGATCCGGAGGTTGGCGTGGTGGAGGCGGCTAATCTTGGGTTGGTGATGAGGGCTCTGAACGAGTATATGGCTCGAGGACTGGTGCTGAGTAGGAGGGTGACGACCATGTTGCAAGAGGAGTTGAGTGCAGGAGATAAGAAAAAACTGGTGGAAGAGGTTGCTTCTTTGAAAACGTTAAGGGATAGCGACCAGCAGTCTTGGGCTGAGGAGAAAAAGAAATTGGAAGCGGAGGTTAAGAAGTTGAAGCTGAGTCTTACAGGTGCCGAGAAAAAATTGAAAGCGAAGCAGGAGGAGGTGGATGAGGTTGTTGCTGCTAAGGAGGCTGCTGCGGAGGAGGCGGCTGGTGAGATATTTAGCTTGCAGCAGGCGGTTTATTCGGAGCATGTAAATGGATTTCAGAAGGCCTTGAGGCAGGCCGATTTTCTGTATAAGGAGGTTTCTGTGTCTGATTGTCGTTTCAACGTGAATTTGGACGTATATGATAATCGTATGCTTGATGTGGCGGAAATTAGTCGTTTACGGGCCGAGCACGAGTTGGCGACAGGAGGAAATGAGGAGGCGATTGTTGTTGCTTCGCCGGTTGATGTGGTGGGGGTGGTGCCGGATGGGGAGGATGGTGAAGGGGATGCTGAGGACGGGGAGGAAGTGGCGGAGGAAGGAAATGACGAGGTTGCTGATTAGGTAGGTCTTTGGGGCCAAGGGCGCCGAAAATTTTTTGTTGTTTGTGGGTTTTGGGTATGGTGCATTGGGTTTCTGCTAGAGCAGATTGTACTCGTTTTTTTTTCTGTAAAGACACATGATTTTGAATGAAAGGAGAAGCTTTATGGTTTATTGCTTTGTTGGTTGTTTAGTTATCATCCTTTGCGTATATTAATTTTAATGCTCGAGATTTTACTGTCGAGTGCCGATTTATCCATTTTTATGTGTATTTGAGCTTGTTACGCTTTGTGGGGTGGTTTCTCCTGTTGTCGGTTATTATTATGCTTGGAATTTCTTGTACTGAAGCGAGTAAGTTTGTTGATGGGCTTCGGCCAACGGCTCTTCGAGTAGAGGTTGGGAAGTGATTAGATGTGCTCGACCAGCGGCTCTTAGATTAGAGGCTGGGAGATGTTTCTTTAGTCGACGTTCGGCGGCTCTTAAACTAGAGGCCAGGAGTGTTTGTAACATAGAGAGTGGTTGTGATCGTCGAACTTTCATTACTGGTAGATGCCTCGTTAAAACCTACCTAGCCAAAACCCTCCTTAGGGAAAAATGCCAGGTTAGGAAAGAGTACATCTTTGATTACAAGTGACGATATGCTACATGTGATTTAACTAAAATAAAACTTTAAGTGGGAGGCATTCCAAGTGTTGGGAATGGGGTCTCCTGATAGTCGTTCTAGTCTGTATGCGCCGTTGCCTACTTCTTGCAGCACGCGGAAAGGTCCTTCCCAGTTCGACGAGAATTTACCTTGGTGCTTCCACGCTTTACTTGCCATCCGCCAGACTAGGTCTCCTTTGTGAAAGGAACGGGGGTCAAGTTTGGAGTTGTACTTTCTTGCGGCTCAGAGTTTGGTAGCGGTGTCCTGGATGTGTGCTTGCTCTCTTCTTTCTACGAGCAGGTCGAGATGTGTGTTCATGCATGCTTCGTTGGAGGTAGGTTCGAAATGACTGCGTTGAATGGAGGGTTCCCCGATTTCGACAGGTATCATTGCGTTAGTGCCGTATACTAGGCTGTACGGGGCTTCTTTGGTAGAAGACTGGGGGTACACCTGTACGCCCATAACACCTCCGTGAGTTCTTCTGGCCACTTTCCTTTGGCGGTGTCGAGTCTTTTCTTTAATTGGTTGAGGATGACCTTGTTTGCGGCTTCTGCCTGGCCGTTGGTCTGTGGATGTTCGACTGAACTTGTGATGTGTTGGATGTTAAGGTCGTGGTAGAATTCGGCGAGGCCCTTGTCAATGAATTGTCTACCGTTGTCTGTGATTATGGTGTGGGGTACCCCGTATCGGCAAATGATGTTCTTCCAGAGGAATCGTTGGACTTGTTTGGCTGTAATGTTTGCGAGTGGTTCAGCTTCAATCCACTTGGAGAAGTAATCCACCGCTACCAAGAGAAACTTGACTTGTCCTTTGCCCGGGGTGAAAGGTCCTACTATGTCCATTCCCCATTTGGAAAAAGGCCATGGTGCTGTAATGTGATGGAGCGGTTCTCGGTGTAGGTGGGGGCAGGGTCCGTGGTGTTGGCAGGGTTGACATTTTTTGACGAAATCGGTGCAGTCTTGTTCCATCGTGGGCCAGAAGTACCCTGCCCGGAGGATTCTTGCTGCCATTGTTTTTGGGCCCGAGTGGTATCCGCATGTGCCTTTGTGTATTTCTTTCATAACGTAGGACGCCTGATTGTTCGTAATGCATCGGAGTAGGGGGTGGCTGAAACCCCTTCTGTAGAGTTCCCCGGCTATCAAAGTGTATCTTGCCACTTTCCTGGTCCATCCTTTTTCTTGATTGGTGGGTGTTTCGGCTGTTTCGAGGTATGTGACGAAGGGACGCATCCAGGATTCTTGCGTGGTGATCTCAAAGCATTCTGCTTGTGCTTGTATAGAGGGGATGGTGAGTACCTGCTGTATCAGGGATCTGTAGCGACCCTTCTTTTTTGTACTTGCAAGCTTGGGTAGGAGGTCGGCTCTAGTGTTGTCGCTTCGGGGCACGTGGTCGATTTTGAATTCTTCAAGTTTTGAGATCAAGTTCATTGCCAAATGGTAGTATTACGATAAGAGGTCATCTTTAACTTGGTATTGACCCGTGAGGTGTCCGACGGTGAGTTTGGAGTCGGTTTTACATGACAAACGTTTGACTTCCATTTCGAGGGCCAGGTGTAGTCCAGCAACAATGGCCTCGTACTCGGCCTGGTTATTCGAAGTTTTGAAGGCGAAGCAAAGGGATTGTTCGATGAGTATGCCGCTCGGGCCTTCGAGTACGATACCGGCGCCAGCTCCCTTTGTGTTGGATGATCCGTCAACATGCATGATCCACCATTCGTGTGTGGGCTCTTGAGGTTGCAAATCGTTTGTGAAGTCTGCTAGGCATTGTGCCTTGATGGGGTCGTGAGGTTCATATTTGATGCTGAACTCCGAAAGCTCGATGGACCATGATGAGAGCCTCCCTGCGAGATCTGGCTTTTGGAGGATTTTTTGTATGGGGTAGTCTGTCTTGACGATGATTGGGTGCGTCTGGAAGTATGGTCGCAAGCGTCGCGCTGCCGTGATTAGTGCGAGTGCTATCTTCTCGACCATTTGGTATCTCGTTTCAGGGTCCTGGAGTATGCGGCTGGTGAAGTAGATGGGTTGTTGTGTATCATTGAACTCTTGTACAAGTGCCGCGCTGACGGCGTTGGAGGATGCTGCAATGTATATTAACAAAGGGGGCCCGGGTCGCGGCTTGTTCAGGATTGGGGGTGTGGCTAGCAGCAGTTTCAGTTGATCGAAATTTTCTTGGCATGCTACGCTCCATTCGAACTTGGATGACTTTTTGAGCAGATTTATCATAGGCTTGGTTTTCTCCGCAAGCTTAGGCAGGAAGCGTGAAATGGCTGTCAGTCGTCCCACGAGTCTTTGTACTTCTTTAACGTTGGCAGGGCTGCGCATGCTGATGATGGCCTGACACTTTTCTGGGTTTGCTTCGATGCCGCGTCGGGTCAGCATGTATCCTAAGAATTTTCCCCCGTCTACTCCAAAGGTGCACTTTTCTGGGTTTAGGCGGAGATTGTATCCTCGTATGGCTTTGAAAACTTCAGTGAGATCTAGGGCGTGTTGGATGGGGTTCGGGGATTGGACCACTATGTCATCGACATATACTTCGACGTTGTTACCGAGGAGGGGTTTGAAGACCTTGTCCATTAGCCTTTGGTAGGTAGCGCCTGCGTTTTTGAGCCCGAAGGGCATAACCTTGTAGTATAGGTTTGCTTCTTCCGTAATGAAGGCGGTTTTGATCGCGTCATCTTCCGCCATCGGTATCTGGTTGTACCCAGAGTATGCGTCTAGGAAACTGAGTGTGCCGCTTCCAGCTGCCCCGTCTACCAGACGGTCTATGTTGGGTAACAGGTACGCGTCTCTGGGGCATGCTTTGTTCAAGTTCGTGTAATCGACGCACATACGCCACTTGCCATTCTGTTTTTTGACCAAAACGACGTTTGCTAACCAGGTGGTGTACCGCGCTTCTTCAACAAAGCCTGCTTTCATCAATTTTTCTGCTTCGCACTTAGCAGCTTGCCTTCTTTCTTCTCCTAGCTTTCTTTCTTCTAGGAGATGGGTTTGGCTTCTTTGAACACGGAGAGTTTATGTGCGACGATTTTTGGATCGACGCCAGGTAGGTCTACGGCTGTCCAGGCGAAGAGATCCGCATTTTTCTTGAGGGTATTTTCTATTGCTTTCTCCCCTGCGCTCTCCATTGTGGTTCCTATCTGTAGGGAGTGGTTTGGCTGGCCTAATGGTAGGGGCTTGGTTTCTCCCATTGGCTCGATTCTTGCTTCATTGTTGACCCGGGGGTCGAGATCTTCCGCTTGGATGGTGATCGCAGTTTGCGTTTTCTCGATGTTGTTGGTGGTGAGGGGAGGGTATGGGAGCTTTAAACTGGCCATATAGCACTCTCTGGCTGCCTTTTGATCGCCGTGGACGGTTATGATGTCTCCAGATGCTGAGGGGAACTTTAGGGCGAGGTGTGGTGTAGAGACCACGGCTCCTAATGAGTTGAGAGAGGGCCGTCCCAGTAGCATGTTATATGAAGTATGGGCGTCTACTATGAGGTATCGAACTTGGATCATTCTAGTCTGTCTCCCTTCTCCGAAGGTGGTGTGAAGGTCCACATATCCTCGGGTTGGCACCCTTTCGCCAGAAAATCCGTATATGGGTTCGTCGTATCAGTTCTTCAGCGAGGATCTGGAGCTGTTGGAAAGTCTTCCAGTATATGATATCTACTAAGCTTCCTTGGTCGATTAGCACCTTCTTTACGGCGAAGTTTTCGAGTTCTATGGTTATGACCACAGGGTCATCTTGGTTGGCGTCGACTCCTTGGAAGTCAGAGTCGCTGAAAGTGATTGGTGGCATTCTTCTTCTGGGTCCCCTCCAGACGGCGTGGACAGACTGGACTGCCCTCAGGTGCTTTTTTCTAGAAGAAGAGGAACATCCGCCTCCAGCAAATCCTCCTGATATGGTGTTTATCGTCCCTCTCAGGGGGGGTCTTTCTTCTGGGCGCCTCCCCCCTTGAGGTGGTTCCTCCCTCCTTCGTTCAGAGTTTGTGCTTCTCCTAGGTTCTTGTCTGGATTCTCTTGGTTCGTTTCTCGTATCCTCCCTTCGTGGAATGTTCCTTTGCGGGTATTTCTCGTGTTGGGTCCTGGGGTTCCCTTCAGTTGTGTTTCTAACATAGTGTCGCAGGTGGCCGGCCCGTACAAGTTCTTCTATTTTGTCGCGAAGAGTCTTACACTCCTCTGTTGTGTGGCCGTTGTTGCGGTGGTAGTGGCAATACTTGCTTAGGTCGGCGTTTGGCGGGTTTTGGAATCTCTTAGGTGGAGCGATGAGTTCAGCTTGCAATACTTCATCAAGAATACGGGATTTGGGGGCATTAAGGGGGGCGTAGTTAGAGAATCTGGCTTGCTTTCTGTCTCGGAGGCGGTTTTGGTCTCGACCTCCCGGCTCTCTACCGCCCCTTTTAGCTTCCGGGTGGGTTGGGATGTTCCGGACCCTGTCTTGGTAATGTCGCATCTCCTCGACTCTGATGAACATCGATGCTCTTTTTCGAAGTTCTTGCATTCCTAGAGGCGGGCGCATGGCCAGTTCGTCAGCAAATGGTCATGGTCTTAGTGCCATCACCATATAGTGCAATATCAGGTTTGGGGTGAGGTCCTTGATCTTCATGGCGATTACGCCGAACCTGTCAATGAAGGTGCGAAGGGACTCTCCTTCTTCTTATCTTAAGTTCAGGAGTGACAGGGATGTGAGGTCGTGCCGACGGCTGGTGTCGAACTGGGTGGTGAAAGAGGTGGTAAGGGTGTTGAAGGAATCTATGGTGTAGGGCTGTAGGCTCATGAACCATTCCAATGCCGATCCTCTGAGCGCAACAGAGAAGGACTTGCACATTACGGCGTCGTCAGTCGAGTAAAGGGCGACTTGGTTGGTATAAATGGATATGAATTCATCTGGGTCAGTGGTACCGTCGTAGGTCACAGTTGGAGCCTTCCACTTATGAGGAAGTGGTGTTTCTACGATCCCGTCGACGAACGGGTGCCTACGGTTCCTTCTAGAAACGAAAGGGTTGTAGTTGCCCCCGATAGTGTGACCCGTGGGTTTGTATTCGCTTTCCTCTTCTGTGGCGGGTGGGGGGTCTGCCCTGCAGGGGGTGATCTCAGGCTCTTCCATGGCCTTGCCTGCTTCAATCCTCCTCTTGAGTTGGGAGTTCTCTTCTCTAAGTGCTTCCATTTCGTCTGCATTCCTTTTCCTGTACTCTGTGAATTCTTGCTGCATCCTAGCTTGAACCTCTAGAATGCGAGATATGTCGAATGAGGGACCGGCGTCTCCCACTTCCATTACAGGGGGTCTGGTAGGTACTTCAGCTGGTCTACTTCTTGTGGATACCATGGTCTTGGGACGAGGAGGGCTGACCTTGCAAAATACTCTTCGGCCCCACGGTGGGCGCCAATTGTTCTTATGGGACCAAGTTGTACTTCACAAGTCTCGTGTTCTGTCTTGATGTTGGGAAGTCGAGTGAGTCTTTTGGCTTCAAGGGGTTGTGGTCACGGCGCAGGTGTACCTGCAAAAGATACTCCGATGCCAAAGTCAGTGCTGAGTGATGTCAGTGGTTACATAGAATATTTAATGCGTAATCAATGCATAGGGTAGTGTGCTATTTATACCTTTTTTTACCTGTGGGTCCTACCTGGGATGGGCTTTTGGCCCAATATTCCCTTCTTGGCTATTCTTGGATCCAGTGCTGAGGGGGAAATTACCAGGAGATCCCTCAGGGGTAGGCGGTATTCGGTACTCGGTCGTGAGAATGCCTACGAATGGTTGATTTCATCTTATTGATCGAGATGGTTACGTCATGGGTTTGGATTGTCCTGGGTAGGGGTACTTGTGGTGTAGGATAGGCGGCTTAGGGAATTTGTTACCGTGAAAACCTCTTGTCCGTGATGGGGATGTCTTGGAAAAGGATGCGGCTTCAAAGGTTCGCTGGTGGCTGCCTGGGGGAGGAGGGGCATTCTTTAGAACAAGGTATGTGATCCGTAGTGTGTTTGGTGGTCGCATACTATGGGAGGGGATGTCTATCGAGAAGTGTGCGGCCTGGGTGTTCGTTGAGGGCCGCATTTTGAAGAAGAGGTAGCCGACACAGGGTGTGTGGTATTTGGGTTCACTGAGGTTGCATGCTCAGAGGTCGAAGCCGTGTACTTTGGGTACGGTTGGGACATCAGCCTTCCAGTCTTGAGGAGGGAAACGACGCGTAGACTTTAGAGGCCGAGGCCGTGTACTTTGGGTGCGGTTGGGACATCAGCCTTCCAGTCTTGAGGAGGGAAACGACGCGTAGACTTTAGAGGCCGAGGCCGAGTACTTTGGGTACGGTTGGGACATCAGCCTTCCAGTCTTGAGGAGGGAAACAACGCGTAGACTTTAGAGGCCGAGACCGTGCACTTTGGGTACGGTTGGGACATCAGCCTTCCAGACTTGAGGAGAGAAACAACATGTAGACTTTAGAGGCCGAGGCCGTGTACTTTGGGTACGGTTGGGACAAGGGACATGAAATGAAGTTGAGATTTATGACACCAAGACAAACCAAGAAGGATCAACATACATTGAAGGAGAAAATAGAAAAAGAAAGAATAGAAAAAGAAGAAATATAAACTGCAGAAGGAATGAAAATTGAAGAAAAACAAAAGGAAGTAAAGAAAAAGATTATGGAAAAGGTAGTAGAGAACAACGTGTTTAATCGGAGGCCACCCATGTTTAGTTGCATTCGTTTACGAAAGCGACAACAATGTTGTAAGCCAAAGATTGGTGGAGAAACTCAAGTTACCAACAACCTTTCATCCGAATCAAGCAAGGATCAAATTTAGTACATGACAATGTGTGAAAGAAGTATTATGTGTTATTGCTCCCACGAACTCTTGTCATCTTCTTTTGAGATGGGCAGGCTTCATTTTAAAACGCGCAATCTTGATGAACGTTCCCTTTATTTGAGGCATGAGGGACATGAAATGAAGTTGAGATTTTTGACACCAAGACAAACCAAGAAGGATCAACATACATTGAAGGAGAAAATAGAAAAAGAAAGAATAGAAAAAGAAGAAATATAAACTGCAGAAGGAATGGAAATTGAAGAAAAACAAAAGGAAGTAAAGAAAAAGATTATGGAAAAGGTAGTAGAGAACAACGTGTTTAATCGGAGGCCGCCCATGTTTAGTTGCATTGGTTTACGAAAGCGACAACAATGTTGTAAGCCAAAGATTCGTGGAGAAACTCAAGTCACCAACAAGCTTTCATTCGAATCAAGCAAGGATCAAATTCGGTACAGGACAATGTGTGAAAGAAGTATTATGTGATATTGCTCCCACGAACTCTTGTAATCTTCTTTTGAGATGGGCATGGTTTCATTTTAAAACGCTCAATCTTGATGAACGTTCCCTTCATTTGAGGCATGAGGGCCATGAAATGAAGTTGAAATTTATGACACCAAGACAAACCAAGAAGGATCAACATACATTGAAGGAGAAAATAGAAAAAGAAAGAATAGAAAAAGAAGAAATATAAATTGCAGAAGGAATGGAAATTGAAGAAAAACAAAAGGAAGTAAAGAAAAAGATTATGGAAAAGGTAGTAGAGAACAACGTGTTTAATCGGAGGCCGCCCATGTTTAGTTGCATTGGTTTACGAAAGCGACAACAATGTTGTAAGCCAAAGATTCGTGGAGAAACTCAAGTCACCAACAAGCTTTCATTCGAATCAAGCAAGGATCAAATTCGGTACAGGACAATGTGTGAAAGAAGTATTATGTGATATTGCTCCCACGAACTCTTGTAATCTTCTTTTGAGATGGGCATGGTTTCATTTTAAAACGCTCAATCTTGATGAACGTTCCCTTCATTTGAGGCATGAGGGCCATGAAATGAAGTTGAAATTTATGACACCAAGACAACCCAAGAAGGATCAACATACATTGAAGGAGAAAATAGAAAAAGAAAGAATTGAAAAAGAAGAAATATAAACTGCAGAATGAAGGGAAATTGTAGAAAAAGAAAAGGAAGTAAAGAAAAAGATTATGGAAAAGGTAGTAGAGAACAAGGTGTTTAATCGGAGGCCACCCATGTTTAGTTGCATTCCTTTACGAAAGCGACAACAATGTTGTAAGCCAAAGATTGGTGGAGAAACTCAAGTTACCAACAACCTTTCATCCAAATCAAGCAAGGATTAAATTCAGTACATGAAAATGTGTGAAAGAAGTATTATGTGATATTGCTCCCACGAACTCTTGTCATCTTCTTTTGAGATGGGCATGGCTTCATTTTAAAACGCTCAATCTTGATGAACGTTCCCTTCATTTGAGGCATGAGGAACATGAAATGAAGTTGAAATTTATGACACCAAGACAAGCCAAGAAGGATCAACATACGTTGAAGGAGAAAATAGAAAAAGAAAGAATTGAAAAAAAAGAAATATAAACTGCAGAAGGAAGGGAAATTGAAGAAAAAGAAAAAGAAGTAAAGAAAAAGATTATGGAAAAGGTAGTAGAAAAGAAGGTGTTTAATCGAAGGCCACCCATGTTCAGTTGCATTCGTTTACGAAAGCGACAACAATGTTGTAAGCCAAAGATTGGTGGAGAAACTCAAGCTACCAACAAGCTTTCGTCAAAATCAAGCAAGGATCAAATTCAGTACATGACAATGTGTGAAGGAAGTATTATGTGATATTGCTGCCACGAACTCTTGTCATCTTCTTTTGACACTGGCATGGCTTCATTTTAAGGCGCTCAATCTTGATGAACGTTCCCTTTATTTGAGGAAATAGGGACATGAAATGAAGTTGAAATTTATGACACCAAGACAAGCCAGTAAGGATCAACATAGGTTGAAGGAGAAAATAGAAAAGGAAAGAATAGAAAAGGAAGAAATATAAACTGTAGAAGGAAGGGAAATTGAAGAAAAAGAAAAGGAAGTAAAGAAAAAGAATATGGAAAAGGTAGTAGAGAACAAGGTGTTTAATCGAAGGCCACCCATGTTTAGTTGCATTCTTTTACGAAAGCAACAACAATGTTGTAAGCCAAAGATTGGTGGAGAAACTCAAGTTACCAACAAGCTTTCATCCAAATCAAGAAAGGATTAAATTCAGTACATGACAATGTGTGAAAGAAGTATTATGTGATATTGCTCCCACTAACTCTTGTCATCTTCTTTTGAGATGGGCATGGCTTCATTTTAAAACGCTCAATCTTGATGAACGTTCCCTTCATTTGAGGCATGAGGGACATGAAATGAAGTTGAAATTTATGACACCAAGACAAGCCAAGAAGGATCAACATACGTTGAAGGAGAAAATAGAAAAAGAAAGAATTGAAAAAGAAGAAATATAAACTGCAGAAGGAAGGGAAATTGAAGAAAAAGAAAAAGAAGTAAAGAAAAAGATTATGGAAAAGGTAACAGAGAAGAAGGTGTTTAATCGAAGGCCACTCATGTTTAGTTGCATTCGTTTACGAAAGCCACAACAATGTTGCAAGCCAAAGATTGGTGGAGAAACTCAAGTTACCAACAAGCTTTCGTCAAAATCAAGCAAGGATCAAATTCAGTACATGACAATGTGTGAAAGAAGTATTATTGATATTTCTCCCACGAACTCTATTCATCTTCTTTTGAGATGGGCATGGCTTCATTTTAAAACGCTCAATCTTGATGAACGTTCCCTTCATTTGAGGCATGAGGGACATGAAATGAAGTTGAAATTTATGACACCAAGACAAGTCAAGAAGGATCAACATACGTTGAAGGAGAAAATAGAAAAAGAAAGAATTGAAAAAGAAGAAATATAAACTGCAAAAGGAAGCGAAATTGAAGAAAAAGAAAAGGAAGTGAAGAAAAAGATTATGGAAAAGGTAGTAGAGAACAAGGTGTTTAATCGAAGGCCACCCATGTTCAGTTGCATTTGTTTACGAAAGCGACAACAATGTTGTAAGCCAAAGATTGGTGGAGAAACTCAAGTTACCAACAAGCTTTCATCCAAATCAAGCAAGGATCAAATTCAGTACATGACAATGTGTGAAAGAAGTATTATGTGATATTGCTCCCACGAACTCTTGTCATCTTCTTTTGAGATGGGCATAGCTTCATTTCAAAGCGCTCAATCTTGATCAACGTTACCTTTGTTTGAGGCATGAGGGACATGAAATGAAGTTGAAATTTATGACACCAAGACAAGCCAAGAAGGATCAACATACGTTGAAGGAGAAAATAGAAAAAG
>Ga0214544_1010015_pt1 | contig 14329 bp, 9 predicted proteins | sample CNSS3metaG_FD_160074 | JGI IMG/M metagenome (GOLD analysis project Ga0214544, IMG submission 160074) | Root nodule microbial communities from cowpea collected in UCLA plant growth center, Los Angeles, California, USA - CNSS3 | ecosystem: Host-associated > Plants > Roots > Nodule | place: USA...
AATATAGGCAAATCCTGCACGAATTACACAATTCTGGTTTTGTTGCTCATTGCAAAAAACATCAAATGTCATTCACAAACAACAACCACAAAGCTGAGAATGTGTTTGTCAATGTCATCGGAGTTGAGTGTGGAGAGTGTCATATCCACCAAAAAATGTGATATTCATTAAACTTACAACCTGCAAAAAAAATAGATTTTCTTAAGTTGAGGAACAATTTGGGGAACAACTCATCAAAATGCCATTTCAATCATCGAACAAGAAAATACGATAATGGGGTTTCATTTCCGGAAAAACATCACAAAAATAGTGGTTTCATTTGGGGAAGAACATCATAAAAATAGGGGTTTGTAATCGGATAGTAAAACATACCAGAGCACCCTTTGATTTGCAGAACAAGAACACTTCAAATTAGGGCTTCCAATTTGACGCACGAAGCTATGGCAGCAATCCGCACTGTCGCTGCACTCTCGCCTTTAGTTTAAACCGCAAAGAAAAGTTCTGTTTTTCTAACTTTTCCTTTTTCTTTCTTGCGCGTGTATCACAACCTCACCATTCACTCCACCTTCTCTCACGCGTTTCTGCTCCCGTTTGATTAGAAATTATTAAAATAATAACAGCCACGTAGGCAGGTAACTTCGGTGTCAAAAAAAGGGGGCATTCTATCATTATCCAATAAATAAACAACATGATTCTTGAAAGAGAAGGACTAACTTGTGAATAGGAGAAAACACACTAGGGACAACCTTGCAAGAAATTTTCTTTGATTATCTCTTGGGACCTTTTGGTATTTTCTCTAGACTTTTTGTTGAACCGTGAACCTGGAAAAAGAAGTAACCAGGAAACATCGCCTATGGAGAGTGATCCTGTGAAACTGAAAGTCCACCTAGTCACTGGCACGGACACGGCCGAGTTCAGGCTGCTGAGTGAGGCATTGGGTCGGAGCTCAGTGGTGGGCCTGGACGCAGAGTGGAAGCCGGCACGGAGGTCGTCCCCGACGGTGTCGGTGCTTCAAATCGCGTGCGGCGACTGGGGCGTGTTTGTGTTGGACTTGTTGTCCATTCCTCTCTCTTCACTGTGGGAACCACTCCGAGAATTGCTGCTGTGCCCCGACATCTTGAAACTCGGATTCGGATTCAAGCAGGATTTGACTTACTTGTCCTCCACTTTCTGCTCGCACGGCGGTTTCGACAAGGTCACACATGCGCACACACAATGAGTATAATGTTAAATTAGGGTTAAGTGTTTTTTTATCACGGTTAACGTTTTTCAAAAACTAAAGCAATGTTTAAAATATGGAAAATTTTCAGAAATTACGAACACCATTTACCCTTGAGAATAAACATTTCTGTTCTGCTTCTGTTTTTTGTCAGAGAATTTCTTAATTCAATTGTGCATAGGTTGAGCCATATTTGGATATCAGGAGTGTGTACAATCATCTGCAGCATAGTAAGAAGCATGAACCCAAGCAAAGCAAGAGTTTGTCAACAATTTGTGCAGAAATATTGGGGTTTTCGCTCTCCAAGGTTTGTTTCACAAAATATTTATTTAACCTCGGCATTTGTTCTACCTCCATGCCTATGCTTACTTCAGCTATTGTGTGGAATGTGATTGTTTAATTTAGGTGAAATGTCTTTTCTGTTAGCATTTGGAGAAGGTTTTATCAGTTGTGTTCTATCAGTTGTTTTTTTCCTGGATCTTTTCCTATAAAAGAATCGTACTGCTGCAAGCTTGTTGGTCCGTGTTGTTCTTTCTGTTCATTGGACAAATTTATACTTAATTTTGTTGGAGAATTTAACATCCAGAAACAGAACTGAAGAAATGAGTCGATTTAAATCCCTTCCATCGCTGCTCAAACTGAACTCAGCTAGGCTTGAAGAATGGATAGTGAATAATTCACTTTTACCTCATGATGAAATTCAGTTTTATTGCGGAAAAGAATTGTTAACATGGATCAATCCTTGTACATGTTTGAGAACCAGTAATCTTCAAAGCTTAAGTAATTAGGTAGAGGCATATTGATGGATTTGTATCTCTTAAATAGTACTTTATTCACGTCAGACACCAATACATATTTGTGTCGAAGTTAAGTGCTTAATCCCTGTTGATGGTAGAATTATTGATGGGAATGTGTTCTATATCTGTAAGATTCCAGATTGTAATCTAAATAAAAATATTTTTTATTTAGTTAGAGGCAAATCCCATTCTTGGATTCAATAAAATGTTCTAGTAACAATTGTCAATTCCAGTATGAAAATCACCCTGAGAATATTAACTCTGCTGATTAATGGGCTGGTATCAGAATTACTTTTTAGTAGGCTATTTTCAGATAGAAATGATTGGTGCATCTCAAATTTTGACTTTTGACTTGTCATTTGATTTATATGGTTTCTGACAAAAAGGACATGTTTGACTGAACATATTTCTTTGAGCACACAGAACAAATAATGCGAGTTACAGATTATTATTGACTTTTCATAAACTATACTAGGATTGACCATAAAAGATACTTCATATTGTTGAATTTAAATTGAAACATGATGTCAGTAATGGTGTACATGAAAGTGGATCCCCTTATTTGCTCAAAGATTTACATGTCCTCCCTTGGAAGTTTAGGATCCAGAGTTGTTCCAAATGGCATTTTTCAATTACTCTATCTTGTTAACCAAACTTATATGTGCTCTAGGAACTTCAATGTAGTGATTGGTCGCATCGTCCTCTTACCGAAGAGCAGATAAGATATGCATCTATGGATGCTCATTGCTTGCTCGACATATTTAAGGTCTTCCAGGAAAAGGTTGTCAAAGAAGGTTTGTAATCCCTGGAAATTTTACGGCACAAACTCTGGACAAATTACAAACCTGCCATTGTGTTATATTTCTTCTATTTTATGATTTGATTTTTTTTTTGTTTTATTGTTTGATTAGATATTTGGTTATTCAAGCTGACAACATAGTGAATTCTGATACTTATAAGCATGCAAGCCCTTACCTTGTGTTTGGATGGAACATTTCAACAACGCTCAGAATGCTTTGTATTTGAATTGCTTGCAATTAAATTCCCTTATTTTCTAAATAACTTGTTTAGATAAAGAAATTAAAGGGTTAAGTATGTTTTTAGTCCTTGAACTTAGGCCAAAAATTGGAATTCGTCCTGGTCGAAACTTTGATAAATTTTGGTCCCTAAACTTTAAAAATGAATGAATATAGTCCTTTTAACCCAATTACGTTGACTTTTTTCAATATGTTGAATGTGTTTCATGTTAATATTGAATTTGTTTACGTCGTTTGACACATTCTCGGCTTAATATTTATTGAGATGCGTTCAAAACCTAAAAAAAAAAGTTAACAAAATTGGGTTAAAAGGACTATATTCATTCATTTTTAAAGTTTAGGGACCAAAATTTATCAAAGTTTCAGCCAGAGACGAATTCCAATTTTTGGTCAAAGTGCAGGGACTAAAAACATACTTAACCCAAAATTAAAATACCTTACATTTCAATTTCTTATTTGGAAAAAACAATTGAATTTCTTGTGAGATAAAATTTAATTTTTACAATATTTTAGGCTTAATTATGTTTTGAGTTCATGATAAATTTGGAAACAGACTCGATGACCCAAATGGACCGAGTTGACCCGACTACCCAACCGAATTGGTCTAACCCGACGACCCAGATGGGCCGGCCTGGCCAGAAAACCCAGATAGGCTGGGTTGGCCCGATGATCTAGACAAGCCTGATGGCCCATACCTGTCGGTCATGCCTGTCAAGTTCGTCAACATGACCCGGCCTAACTCGACCCGTCTAGGACATTGGCTCGGCTTGGCCCCACTAGGTCGTCAAGCCCACTCAACCCATTTGGGTCGTTGGGCCCGTTTGTCTCATTGGGCCTAACCAACCAATTTGTGTCGTTCGGTTGGCCCAAACCGGGTTGGTCTTTGGGTCGGTCGGGTACATCTAGGTCGTCGGGACAATTGGGTCGATGCGTTTGTGTCGTCGCGCACAGTCGACAAGTTTGTGTCGATGCGTCGACCCGACCTGGCAAGGTTGTCGGACTCGTCTAGGTCGTCGGGCCGGTTAGGCCTGACTTGGTCATCGGGTCAGTTAGGCTTGTCGGGTCAACGAGTCGGTCAAGTCGTTGGGCCCGCCCGACACCTCTAGGTCGTATGGCCCGCCAAACTCGTGTGGGTCATCGGACCCACTGACTCATCTTGGTTGTCAGGTCAGTTCGGTCCGTCTTTGTCTTTGAGCCCACCCGACTCGTCTAGGTCGTCAGTCCCATTTGGGTCATCGGACCCGCCAACCCGTTTATGTCATCGGACCAACCTAGTCCGTTTGGGTCGTTGGGCTAGCTCAACACATCTTAGTCGTCATGTACGCCCGCCCGACCCGTATGTGTCATTAGGTCACCCGATTCGTCTGGGTCATTTGCCCGACCCGTTTGGGTTGTTGGGCCTGCTCGACTCGTTTGTGTCGTCAAGTCGGTCCGATCCGTCTGGATCATATGGCCAGCCTAGCCTGTCATGGTTGTGAGGTTGAGTGAGAAGAATTTCAAATTCCACATTTTTTTAGATTATTTTGAATTTCTTCTAATTTAACTAAATGAAATACTTTAAAAAATGCATGCATTTTAAATATTTTTTAATTTTTCTATCCAAACAAAGCATTTCATTACAAAGAATTTCAAATTCTCCAAATAAATGAATCACCTTCTTGAATTGTCTCATTCAAACACACCATTAGGGAACCCACTCTCAAATTCAAGTTATGTAGGAGGGACAAAAGACACTTAAAATATTCTGCAAAGCATTCCATACTACTTGATGTGTGACTTAGGCACCTCATAATACTCTAGATTCATATTACTTTATGTGGAACTTACGCACCCTACAATACCCTAGTTTTATCCAAGCTTTTATCATAAGCTACAAATTTGAATGTTGAAAGATACATGACAATTCACTTATGTACCATGAAAAAGTGTAAGGCTTTTGATACATGTTTTGCCTCGGTTCAGCATCTACTTTTGATTTGAATTCACAAGACTATCAATAAGCTTGCAATTTGGCAATATACCCACTACGCCCAACTTTAACAACATAGATCCATCTTTAGACCACTTTCTTTTCAAAGGGAAGTTGAAATCGTTAGAGGACCAAAAGATGGAATAGGGAGCACTTGTTGAATGAAAGTAGGGGTTTCCATGGAGAATTAGAATAGGAGTTTCCATGGAGAATGAGAAAAACAGTGACATATAGTATCTTTTAGTGGTTGGATAATATTAACATTTGCCTCCTTTTTGAAGGTGAGAATATCCCAGAAAAACACATTTAATAATAGTCTTTGCGGATGGTTTGTCTAAACTCGGACAAATATGAACAAAATAATTACAACCAAACACATCAGTAGAGACATAAAATAAAGGATAATTTGGAAAAATAATTAAATTGATTTTTGAGAGAAGAAGACATTTTGACAAGCACCATATGATTTTCACCATTGTGCTGGGATTTTGGTTTTGAGTGCACATTGAGCTATTAGACACCGAAAAATCTTGATTTGCTCTTAAAACTTTTGATTTGAGCATCATTTTTTCTGATTTCATCAATGTCTCCCATCAACCTATCTAAACAATCATACATGTGATTATGGCAATAGCCTACAACATACAATGGCCAATGTCATTGGTTGTCCAATCTTTGATCAATGATTTCGGAAAGGGGAATGTAAGTAGGATAAAATAAATAAACTAATTTCCAAACAAAGTCCATGATTCTAAAAAAAATTAGAAAATCTAATAAGGGAAAGGTTATTAGTTATTATTACCTTTTACTAATGCCATTGAACAAACTTTGTATTTTCTCTTTAGCAATTTCCATTTCTTAATAAACAAATCACATGGCTGGTTTATTATTTGAATCCACCATGCACAACACCTTAATTAGGGGAAGTGTACCGCTCATGCAATTCAAAATATTGTTTGAAAATCCCATATCTGATATCAAATTTTCCACAAGCGCTCCATCTCTAGCCTTTGCAAATTGACTAGATTTCCACTCCTTGAAAGCGAACATCCTAATAATGATCCTTTATTTTCATTCAAGCCTCGCAAAATCAAACAAGAAGTAGAAAATTTAGTAAATCTATGCAGTAAGGAAATAAGATCCATTCTTGAATCGATGTAGGTTGTGAATTTTTTACCACTCACTATTGTCTCATGATGGAGTGGTATTTTCTTCTCAAAATCTTTCAATATTAGATGAATGCCACAATCTTTAAAAGGTGTCCACTATGACTTTTGTCTCTTTTGCATTAATCTACGTCATTATAGGGAATCATTATATGGAATGATGCTACTAAAATCTCTCGGTTAAAGGAGCACCTATGTAATCAGACCAAGGATCTTGGAAATCTCAAATATTTTTTGGACATATAGAAGTAGCTCAATCTAAGGAAGGAGTTGTAATCACTCAGAGGAAATATGCTTTTGACATTCTTAAAGAGATAGGCATGATTGATTGTAAACCAGTGGATTGTTCCATGGATCCAAATCAGAAATTAATGGTAAAACAAGGAGGAATTTTCTTTGACCTTGAAAGATATAGGAGATTGGTTGGAAAACTTACTAGACCTGATTTATCATTTGCAGTTGGGGTTGTGAGCCAATTCATGCAAAATTCTTGTATTGATCATTGGAATGTTGTCATTTGTATTCTAAGATATCTCAAAAAGGTTCTTGGACAAGGACTACTTTATGAAGACAAAGTGAATACCCAAATTGTCGACTATTGTGATGCTAATTTGGCTAGTTCTTACATGGATAGATGCTCTGCGACAAGATATTGTGTATTGTTAGGAGGAAAAGTAAGAAGCAAAATGTCGTTGTCCAATCATTTGTTGAAGCCGAGTATAGAGCAGTGACATCTCTTACCTATGAGCTTATATGGGAAAAACAGTTCTTATAAGAACTAGATTTTTGTGACATTCAATTGATGGAGATGTATTGTGATCATGGTTATCAAACTCGCGAGTTAACTCGTTAACTTGGACGAGTTTGCGTGTTCACTCAGTGAGACCGAGTTAACTCGGAAGCAAACTTGATTTTGGTGTAGAATCGTGGGATCGGTGGTAGAATCGGTAGTCTTGATCAAACTCGCGAGCTTGCTTTCGATTTGGTGAGTTCGTCAAGATTTTATTTTAATGTAAAACGAGGTCGTTTTTAGGGCTCACCAGATTAGGGGTTTCTAATTTAGGGTCACTCACGAAGCTCATCTTCTTCCTTCGTCTTCTGCGATTCCATTAACGCAACAATATGCTCTCAATCTGGAGTTGTCGCTCGCGATTTCCGTCAACTGTTGTCACATTCGTGGTCGTCACCACCCAAGGTCGTCGTCGATCGTCGTCGCTCACCGTGGGTCGTCGTCGATCGTCGTTGCCCACCGTGGTCATCATCGCTCGCCGTGGGTCGTCGCTTCTCGCAGTGGTTGCGTCTGGGTTTTCCCCCTCGCCCCCCGTGTGTAGTTTTCATTCTCGGGAATTCGTGTTTTGGGGCTGTTCACATTTGCATTTTTCATTTTGCAGCACCGGAAATCCTTTCGTCCCTTATGTAAACCCTTATGTCTCTTTTGGCACCACTGTGGAAATTTTTTACCAGCACTTAGGACTATGTTTTATGTGAAATTTCTTTTATAAGCCATTTTATAGCCTTTTTTTCTTCTACCTTCACTTATGTTATTTTTTATTTTGGAATTTTGTAGTGAATTGAAATTAAAACATGTCTGGGAATGGTTTTAATTCAATTGAGAGAAAGCCAAGTGTATCTTTATCAATTAAAAGTAAAAGTAAAAATGCTCTAAGGAACAAAACAGATATGAGATGACAAATATGGGATGCAAACATGAGATAAATATTAATCGATGATGATAATGTTATTAGAGATTAAAGGATTAGATGATTATACATAGACACTGAACATTTGAATTTGTTTTATAGTATTTGTATGAACTTCTTTATGTTTTAAGTTATATAATTTTGTGGACTTACTTGAATTAGGATTTTATTTATATAAATTATTTTTTTTTAGTATGTCAAAGTAAACTCTTACGAGTTTGTGATTCGAGTTTACGAGTCTCGACTCTCATGAGTTTACGTAAACTCTCGAGTTTGACAACCTTGATTGTGATAACTAGGTTGTTCATTCCACATTGCTTCCAATCTCGTGTTCCTTAACAAATTGATTGCCATTTTATTCGAGAAAATTTGTTGTCTAAAGAAATCTACACAGAGTTTGTTGGATCAAATGATCAACTTAAAGATGTATTAACAAAGTCCTTGAGAGGTCCCTAGATTGAATTTATTTGTTCCCAGTTTGGTACAATCCAACTTAAGGGGAATGTTAGAATAAATAGTCTTTAATAGGATTTATTGTAAAGAGTTGTGTGCTTTATGCTGGACCTAGTTCCTAGGAGCATGCTTTGTGCTAAACCTAGTTCCTAGGAGCATCTTCTAGAATTATCTTTTTTTTCCATATCATTCATTGTATCTGATGTATCTCAAACTACTATGTATATGAAAATCCAAGAGAGGGGAATACACTATCAAGTTCATTATAATTTTTGTGTATTTTTCTCAAGTAGTATTTCACCCTAATTTCATGGTATGATAGTGGCTAATTCTGGCACTACTTTTGCTAATCAACTCAAGAATCCTATTGAGCTCTTCACTACATTAAATGTAATATCATTGTTGTAAGAAGATAAAACAATTTCTTGACATGCATTCTCCCTCTCACTTTTCATGAAAATGGCATTGATAGTATAGGTTGGCTGCCTCTTTTCTTAAAAAATACTTGATGAGTCATAACTCTCTTCTTCTTGCCTTAGCATTTTTCCAGCATCTTCTGAATCACCCAAACTATTTCCCCTATCAAATTCTTTGAAGTTTTATTTTTTTATCAAATTTTTCTACATTTGACAAACAAATTCAACACTAATTTTTTAAACATCTTCGGAAATTGCTATACAATCTCTAATCTCGTAACGGTTTATGCCTCTCCAAATCCACCATGTGTGTTAGGTTGCAGCATCCCCTGTTCTTGTAGGATTGCACTAGTACGCTAGTTTACTTGCGATTTTAATAGCAATGGGGTCGCTAAAGATTGCTTGAGGTTTAAGGACCATTTGTGTTACATCCTGAATCAATTGAGATTCCTTACGTTTTGCATGAATTCAGCTCTTCTCCATGGGTTGGGCATACTGGGTTAACTAGAATATATAAAAAGTTAGTAAGTGTATTTTATTGCCTATGAGGAAATATGTGGAGTAGTTGATGGTTGGTTGTGCTACTTTTGAGCAGAATAAATACCAAGCTCTGCAACTTTGTTAGTTTTCCTTTGTTACTCATGCATCCACATAAATAAACCTCGTGTACATGCAACATAAGAATAAATATGACAACTTATGGGCCTTTAATCGATGTTTACAAGAGAAAGGATGAATAAAAAGAAGGAAAATGAGCTGGGAATAAATGGGCTGAACATGGAAAATCAAGAGATAGAAGGTATTCATAGCAGAATGTCCACATGGCAAGAGGACATTCAAGTGGAATATTCTGTCATGATGGGAAACATAGTGCAGCATGTGTTTATAGGGTAGGAGAGACTAGCAAAAGGGAGAACGTAAATTAGACGAGGAATTGGATAGGCATTTGCCTTGGTGACAGCGGTTGTGTCTTGCTCCTCTGGTTGTTATTCTTTTGTGCATTGCCATTTTCTGTTTTCCTGTTTTCCTTTTCTAATCTGGAGTTTTACTGTTGCTGTTTAAGTAGTTAATCTCCTTGGATATCAACTATTTCCTTTCATATACTACTACTACCAGTTTCTATCAGAAACTTCTCTGTATTATTTTTTAACCTTACTTTCTGATGACAGGATATATCCATTCGTTCCCTCTCTATTGTCTTTTGTCTAATAATAATTGATTTATTTGCTATTCTAACATTGAAGCATTGTACAAAGAATTGTCATGACATTTTGTTGAATTCTTCACTGCAGGAGATTTGATTCTTGAGACTACAGTATTCTCTAATCGTGATGCAAGTCTTGGGTTAAAAGAGTTATTCAGAAATCACGATACGAGTGATAAGGTCCTAAGAGCACATTTTTGTGAAGCTTTAGCAATTGTCGAAGCCACAACTTGTTCTGATGTTGCTCGTATGATACCTCTAGCTGGGGGAATGATCCAAAAGTCATCATATTGGGTTACTATGCCAATGGATGAAGTTTTGTTGAAAGTTGTAAAAAAATATGGTGATAGGATCTTGCTAAAGGAGTCAGACAAAAAGCCCAAAAGCTCAAAAAAGAAAGGGAAGAAGCATTCACTACTGAATGGGACTAGGCAAGAAAATCATTTTGAGAAGATTGATGAGTGGCAAGGTACCCCACCCTGGGATCCTTTGGAGGGAGGGAATGGATATCCAAAATTCCTTTGTGATGTAATGGTAAGTGTCTTAATTGTGAAGATCGGATGTTCCCTTTCTTCCTATATTATGTGTAGCCTTAGGAATTTTATAAATTTTGTTAAATTCAATATGTTGCTCAGAAGAAATGAGGCATCCTCATCATTATCCATTCTCGTATAACCCTTTTCCGGACTTCTTTTTTATGAATATTTTGTGCAGCCTTTTTGTCCGAAAAGAAAGGTTTTTTTTTTTTTCTCTATTGTAGGATCTGAATGTTAATAAAACAAAAATGTGAGCATGAATTTGTGGGGAATTTACTCAGGTTGAAGGCTTGGCAAAACATTTACGATGTGTTGGGATAGATGCTGCAATTCCTTATTCAAAGAAGCCTGAGCCAAGGTTATAAATAGAGTATGATTCTATTATTAATTTTTAATTGTTGATTCTAGTATGCTCAACGTCATCTGACATCTGAGTGTATGTTTTCTCTTTTTTGTGAAACTATTTTCATTTATATTTAGGATGTTGATAGAGCAAGCACAAAAAGAGAAACGTGTGATTTTGACACGGGATGCAAAGTTGCAGAGACATGACTATCTGATGAAAAACCAAATATATAGAGTGAAGAGTCTTCTGAAAAATGAACAGCTACTTGAGGTATGGTTAAATTAACTATCCAGATAAACAAATTGATAATATACATTCCCCTTAAAGTAAAAAGTAAAATTACACCATATTATGGTAACGTTGTCTTTTACCCTTTTCTATTTATTATGTTAAATTTTACGGATAATGCAGAAGTATCGTTATAGGCTAGAGTTTAGTACATGGATTTCAAAGTTGTCTTAAATGTCACTGTATTTTCTTCCCAGATTTCTACACAAAAATCCTGCCATCTTATTGCAAAGTGGATATTAAAAGGAAAAAACTTACGTGTAGTTCTACAGGTGCAGTTTGTACTAGTTACAATTAGAATTTCACTTTGATAAGTGTTAAATAAAGTTTTACATTAAAGGGTTATGCATTATTCAAGATGAAACCCCAATTTTAATTGGAGAAATAATACGCAACTACACAATTGTATATTAGTTTTATTCGTACCAAAATTGTAATGCAGTCTTGCATGAGAGTGATGCCTTTGTGTAACAGAATAAAATTTGGAAGTGCTTTTCAGGTTATTGAAACTTTTCAACTTAAAATTAATGAGGACAAGCTAATGTCGAGGTGCACAAAATGCAATGGAACTTTTATTCAGAAGCCACTGACAACTGAAGAAGCTATTGAAGCTGCGAAGGGTTTTCAAAGAATTCCAAATTGCTTATTTAACAAGAATTTAGAGTTTTGGCAGTGCATGGACTGTCACCAACTTTATTGGGAGGTATTGTTTACCAGTTTAATTCGTGTCAATCCCTTATTTTCATTGGCGTTATTAAATTTTACTTAATATTTTTCGGAAGCTTTACAGTACTGTTTTCTTTACCCATAGCTTGGTGATGAATCTATGCATGATTTTTGACATATCACCGCGGAATTTTCAATTAAAATTGGAATGTAAGATTTTAATCCTATCTATGCAAAGGGAATAATAACTAGACTAATAATCACGCAAGTACTTGGGGGAACTTATTCTCAATAGCTAGAGAACTAATCTCTGTGAAACAATGATGGTTATATTTTTCTTCTGGATTGTAGATATGTTTTTGAAACATGACCAACTTTCTAACTACGTAGTGCCTGTTCTTTATTCAGGGAACCCAATACCATAATGCAGTTCAGAAGTTCATTGACATTTGCAAGCTGAGTGACTAATTTGAGCTTCGCTGTGATGTGCACTCGTGTGATGGTATCATCGAAAAACTTTACACTGAAGAAAAATGTCGTTTTCACGCCAAAGTGCCTGTCCTCTTTCACATTGATATGGCCATCACCACATGTCGCCCCAATTCTTTGTTGTTCCTGTATATTCTACCGAAAGGACTCTTCCATTTCAAAGGGAAAAGGAATATTAAAAATTACTGGTGAAATCCTATGTATAACACATTAACACCCGGTAATTTCGCACTTGTTTTTGGCGATTTAGTGGAGTTCTCCATCGGTTTGTGAATTTTAACAGGATTTCAGTAGTGTTTTATTGGAATTCTCGTTTGAGACTGGAAGTTACCTAGACATTTATAATTAGACTAAACAAATATTCGGAATTGGACTTTGTGCAGTAACCCTAACGTCAAGTAATAATAACTCGACTTGAAACATGGCAAGCCGAAAATGATAATTGTAATCGCCTATGTTGTGATTAGGAATGTCAAAAAAAATCTGTATCTGCGGGTATCCGCGGATAAAATTTGCAATGGATAAAAAACGGATATTAAAAATGAATACCTGTTACCTGGAGATGAGTATTTTTGATACCCGGGGCGGGTATCATAGTATCCGTACCCGTGAATACTCGTACTCGCTAAATTTTAATTCACAAAAATATCCTTATATATATATATATATATATATATATATATATATATTTATATATTAGTAAAAAACATTTTAAGTCTTCATTCAGTAATGGTAGTCGAATTCTTACCCCAAATCGAAGTAGATTACTTCTAGATTTTGTGGAGGCATTGATGTGTCTCCGAGACTGGTTATGGACCAACATGGAAGGTAATGAAATTAACACTTTTACTTAGATATTTCATTTAAGTGATTGTTAGAAATTTTGAATGAACTTCTTATGTTTTCCGGCTCTTCTGGATTAAAATTGGACAATATGAAACTTTATACAATGTTGTAAGATGTGGATATTGATGAAGTTAGTAATTTTGTTAATATTTCATTCAAAAATAAACTATAATATAAATTGTTAGTGATTTTTATTTGTTTGTTTTTCAAGAATCAATCGGAGAAGGAGGACTTGTTGATTCAAACACTAATTATGGTTAAATATTTATTTTTAAAATATTTTTGTAAATACCCGCGGGTACCCGTGGATACCCGCGAATATGAACAAAATAGACAGGTATCCGCATAACGGATACCTGACGGATATGGGTACAGGTACAAGGTGAATATTTATTTAGCGAGTAGGGTACGGGGGAGCTATTACCTGTACCCTACCCGCTCCGTTGATATCCCTAATTGTGATTTAGGTTGCTCCTTCCTATACTTTCATAATTTCATTCTGCACTTGAAAATTCTAATTTTTATCCTCTAGTTTAGGAATATCATTGAGTTGTAGAAGTCACAATTAAAAAATGTTTTAAAATGTAGAATTTGAAATATAAATTTTGTATTTTTAGATTTTATATTTCAAAATACAATGATTATTTATTTTAAAATATAAAATATAAAAATATATTTTGAAATATACAATTTATATTTTGGATTTTGCAATCATAATACGCGTAGTTTAAATCGTGAAATTTGAAATATGAAACTGAAATGTAGTTTTTAATAGGAAGATGACCAACTACATAAACATGTGTGGGAAGAAGATGAAGAGTGAGGGAGGGAGAGATGCAAGGTTGTTGGCTGTAGTATGAAGAATAAGATGAAGCATGGTGGAGAGGGAGAGGGATCCGGACCCGTGGAGGAAGAAGGTGAGAGGGACGGGTGCAGATTGGTGGAGAAAGATGAAGAAAGGAAAGTAATGACAAATAGATAATTTTATAGTTAAAGTAGGCTATATTATATGAATAATATTAAAACAAAAAAAAAAAAAAAAAATTAATAAATAAAAAAAATAAAAAAAAAAAAAAAAAAAAATAAAAAAAAAAAAAAAAAATAAAAAAATATATATATATATATATATATATATATATATATATATATATATATATATATATTTATTGTAATACTAATTAATAATGTAATTAAGAA
>Ga0214544_1010018_pt1 | contig 14324 bp, 5 predicted proteins | sample CNSS3metaG_FD_160074 | JGI IMG/M metagenome (GOLD analysis project Ga0214544, IMG submission 160074) | Root nodule microbial communities from cowpea collected in UCLA plant growth center, Los Angeles, California, USA - CNSS3 | ecosystem: Host-associated > Plants > Roots > Nodule | place: USA...
ATACATTTTAATATTTTTTTCTACGACAAATCTTGTTTTTCCCTGATTTAAGTATAATTTTTAATCTATCACATCTATCAAATCAGTCACAAACTTTAACAAACTTTACTTTAAATCAGTGGCAGATGTTGACGAAAAGTGTCGGAGGGGCCAAAGTAATATAATTTTAAGATCATTAGATTCGATAATTAGTATAATGCTTTAAAAAATGACTTCTCTAACTGAACATTTTTTATTATTAGTATAATACTTCAACATATGTTAAGAGGTAGAATCTATCTTGTTTTAGTTAATAATTTCCTTTTCATCACTCTTAAACGATTCATTTATTCTTCCATTCTTTATCAATATACCTTTTTTGTAAACAATACTAAAAAATAATTGATCATAATCTAATAAAAAATTAAGACACATAATTATTAAAACAAAAATATATTAATTATTATTAATACATAATACATTATTATTTTTTCTATATTCATAATAAAAAAAATGAATATACAAAAAGCTCATGAGATAAAAAAAAATAATGTTTTCATTATCAAGTAAGACAAGGGACGGGAAAGGAAGAGGATAAATGAGAAATATAATGAGTTTATGTCTAATTTTTTATCTTTAAAAACAAAAAAAAAAAACATATGAGAGTGAAAGATTATTACAAATTGTGAAAAACTAAAAAGATAATGAAAAGGAAAATAAAAATTATGTCAATAAATATTTTATTTAATTACTCTTTTGATTCATGCTCTCCTTTAAAAATGTTAAGTTGGTCCTCTAATGTTTTTTTAATCTCAATTTGGTTCCGATTTTTTAAAAACTGATGTAATTCGGTCTTTTATGATTAATTTCGTTAAATTCCTCAAAACAAATCAATGATCTTTTCATTAAAATTGAGATTCTTAATATGAATAATTTACTTTGTTGGTGTAATTAACCTAATCATAGTATCAATTTTTAAATAAAAACAGGAACCAAAAGAAAAATTAAACCTGAATATTTTTATTTTTTATTATATTTAATTTTATGTTTTATTATGTATTTATATTAAATGTTATGTTTAAATAAAAAAATAAAAATTTAATTTTTATTAATTTCTAATATACATTACCTACAATTCAAAGAAAATTATATTTTTATATTATTATATATATATATATATATATATATCCGTCATTGCTCTAAATCCAACCTCTTTCACCGTTAATCCACTTAAAGTGAACAACACAAACTTCACACTCTAATCCACTTTAATTCATCATCTCCCTCCCCCTCCAATCAACCTTGACGAATAGAGGAGAAGGAAGATGGAAATTCCTCTTTTTTTCAACCCTCCCCCTCTAATCAACCTTGACGGAGAGAGGAGAAGGAGGATGGAAAATCCTCTTTTTTTCAATTTTGCAACGATTTGAGGGTGATATCAAGATTACAATTATGTCCATTATTTATTTTTTTCAGCTTAATTATGAAAATGATGTAAAAATAGGGCTTTTGAAATTATTTTTAAAAAAATAATTAATAACGAAAATTTTAAAATTTTTATAAAATAAGGTTTAAAAATTAATTATTAATTACAACAATTTTTAATAAATTATTTTATCAATATATTTTTAATAAATTATTTTATTTTCATTCATACATATTAATATTTTTTTCTACAACAAATTAGACTTTTATAATGATAATTTTAATCATATTTAAAATAATGGAAAATTTGGTAACCTTGTTTTTTCTTGATTTAAATATAAATTTTAATCTATCACATTCATCGAATCACTCACAATTTGGTAACATATTTTATTAAAAAAATATTTAAAAGATAACGTAATAAAAAATTTATAATTCAAAATTATTTTTTAAACATTATTTTTTAATGATTTTCAAATTTTCGTTATTTTTACATCGTTTTCATAATTATGCTAAAAAATAAATTGCGTATATAATTAATAATTAATAATTGTGAAGTCATATTTTAACACCATTTTCATACTTGCGTATAGAAAAATTTTCAAATTTTTGTTATTAATTATTTTAGTAAAAATAATTATTAAAGTCATATTTTAACACCATTTTCATACTTAAGATGAAAAATAAATTGTGTCATAATTGTAATCTTGATATCACCCTCAAAAAAAGACATAACAGAGAATCTCCCTCTTTCGTCCATTCTTTCTCCCTCAAGGTTGATTGGAGGGAGTAGGAGAGGATGACATCAAGTGGATTAAATTGTGAAGTTTGTGTTGTTCACTTTAAGTGGATTAAAGGTAAAAGTGGGTCGGTTTAGAGTAAAGTTTGTTAAAGTTTATGAGTGATTTGTTGGATGTGATAGATTAAAAGTTATATTTAAATGAAGGAAAAATAAGATTACCAAATTGTCCTTTATTTTAAAAATAATTGAAAACCATCATTATATAAGTTTGATTTATCGTAGAGAAAATATTAAAATGTATAAATGAAAATAAAATATTCTAATAAAAAAATATTGATCTAATAATGTAATGAAAAAATTTATAATTAATAATTACTTTTTAAACCTTATTTTAGAAAAATTTTCAAATTTGTCGTTATTAATTATTTTAGTAAAAATAATTTGAAAAGTCATATTTTTACATCATTTTCATAATTAAGCTGAAAAATAAATTGCGGACATAATTGTAATCTTGATATCACCCTCAAATAAAGACATAATAGAGATCATTTAAAAATAGAAGAATTTCCCTCTTCCTTCCCCTCTTTTTCCCTCAAGGGTAACTGGAGGGAGAGGAGAGGGAGATAATTGAAGTTCGTGTTGTTCACTTTAAGTGGATTAAGGGTGAAAGAGAGTGGATTTAGAATAAATTTGTTAAAGTTTATGAGTGATTTGTTGGCTATAATAGATTAAAAATTATATTTAAATCAAGGAAAAATAAGATTACCAAATTGTCCTTTATCTTGAAAATAATTAAAAATTATCATTATATAAGTTTGATTTGTCGTAGAAAAAAATATATTAAAATGTATAAATGAAAGTAAAATAATTTAGTAAAAAAATATTTATAAAATAATGTAATAAAAAATTTTATAATTAATAATTACTTTTTAAACCTTAATTTAGAACAATTTTCAAATTTTCGTTAATGATTATTTTTGTAAAAATAATTTCAAAAGCCATATTTTTACATCATTTTCATAATTAAGTTGAAAAATATCACCCTCAAACAATTGCATAACATCGATGAATGAAAAATAAAGGAATTTCCCTCTTCCTTCCCCTCTCTCCCTCAACGTTGATTGGAGGGAGAGGGAGAGGATGGATTCATGTGGATTAGAGTGTGATAGATTATGTCCGCAGTTTATATTTTACCTTAATTATGAAAATGATGTAAAAATATGACTTTTCAAATTCTTTTACAAAAATAATTAATAACAAAAATTTGAAAATTGTTCTAAAATAAGGTTTAAAAATAATTATAAATTATGAAATTTTTTATTACATTATTTTATAAATATTTTTTTAATGAAATATTTTATTTTCATTTATATATATTAATATTTTTTCTACAACAAATCAAACTTATATAATGATAATATTTAATCATATTTAAAATCAAGCACAATTTGGTAATCTTATTTTTCCTTGATTTAAATATAATTTTTAATCTAGCACAGCCAACAAATCACTCATAACCTTTAACAAATTTATTCTAAATCCACCCTCTTTCACCTTTAATCCACTTAAAGTGAACAACACAAACTTCAAATTGTAATCCACTTGATGTCATCCTCTCTCTCCCTCCAATTACCCTAGAGGGAAAAAGAGGGGAAGGAAGAGGGAAATTCATTTATTTTTATCAAGATTACAATTATGTCCGCAATTTGTTTTTCAACTTAATTATGAAAATGATGTACACATATGGCTTTTGAAATTATTTTTACAAGAATAATCATTAACGAAAATTTGAAAATTGTTCTAAATTAAGGTTTAAAAAGTAATTATTAATTATAAATTTTTTATTACGTTATTTTATAAATATTTTTTTATTAAATTATGTTACTTTCATTTATACATATTCATATTTTTTTCTACGACAAATCAAACTTGTATAATGATAATTTTAAATTATTTTTAAATTAAAGGACAATTTTGTAATCTTGTTTTTCCTTGATTTAAGTATAATTTTTAATCTATCACATCCATCAAATCACTCACAAAGTTTAACAAACTTTACTCTAAATCCACCCTCTTTCACCTTTAATCCACTTAAAGTGAACAACACAAACTTCACACTCTAATCCACTTGAATTCATCATCTCCCTCTCCATCCGATCAACCTTGAGGGAGAAAGAGGAGAAGGAGGAGGGAAAATGATGTAAAAATATTACTTTTCAAATTATTTTCACAAAACTAATTAATAACGAAAATTTAAAAATTGTTATAAAATAAGGTTTAAAAAGTAATTTTTAATTATAAATTTTTTTATTACATTATCTCTTAAATACTTTTTTTATTAAAATATGTTACTTTCATTGATACATTTTCATATTTTTTCTACGATAAATCAAACTTATATAATGATAATTTTTAATTATTTTGAAAATAAAGTACAATTTGATAATCTTTTTTTTATGATTTAAATATAATTTTTAATCTATCACATCCATCAAATCACTCACAAACTTCAACAAATTTTACTCTAACTCCACTCACTTTCACCGTTAATCCCCTTAAAGTGAAAAAGATAAGCTTCACACTCTAATCTTGTTTTTTTATGATTTAAATATAATTTTTAATCTATCACATCCATCAAATCACTCGCAAAATTTCACAAAGTTTACTCTTAATCCACCCACTTTCATCTTTAATCCACTTAAAGTGAACAAGACAAACTTCACACTATAATCCACTTGATGTCATCCTCTCCCTCTCCATCCAATCAACCTTGACGGAGAGAGTGGAAGAAAGAGAGAAATTCTTTTATTTTTAAATCATCTCTGTTATGTCTTATTTTGAGGCTGATATCAAGATTACAATTATGTCCGCAATTTATTTTTCAACTTAATTATGAAAATGATGTAAAAATATTACTTTTCAAATTATTTTTACAAAACTAATTAATAACGGAAATTTGGAAATTGTTATAAAATAAGGTTTAAAGAGTAATTTTTAATTATAAATTTTTTTATTACATTATCTCTTAAATGCTTTTTTTATTAAAATATGTTACTTTCATTGATACATTTTCATATTTTTTCTACGATAAATCAAACTTATATAATGATACTTTTTAATTATTTTGAAAATAAAGTACAATTTGATAATCTTTTTTTTTTATGATTTAAATATAATTTTTAATCTATCACATCCATCAAATCACTCACAAACTTCAACAAACTTTACTCTAACTCCACTCACTTTCACCGTTAATCCCCTTAAAGTGAAAACGATAAGCTTCACACTCTAATCTTGTTTTTTTATGATTTAAATATAATTTTTAATCTATCACATCCATCAAATCACTCGCAAAATTTCACAAAGTTTACTCTTAATCCACCCACTTTCATCTTTAATCCACTTAAAGTGAACAAGACAAACTTCACACTATAATCCACTTGATGTCATCCTCTCCCTCTCCATCCAATCAACCTTGACGGAGAGAGTGGAAGAAAGAGAGAAATTCTTTTATTTTTAAATCATCTCTGTTATGTCTTATTTTGAGGCTGATATCAAGATTACAATTATGTCCGCAATTTATTTTTCAACTTAATTATGAAAATGATGTAAAAATATTACTTTTCAAATTATTTTTACAAAACTAATTAATAACGGAAATTTGGAAATTGTTATAAAATAAGGTTTAAAGAGTAATTTTTAATTATAAATTTTTTTATTACATTATCTCTTAAATGCTTTTTTTATTAAAATATGTTACTTTCATTGATACATTTTCTTATTTTTTCTACGATAAATCAAACTTGTATAATGATAATTTTAAATTATTTTTAAATTAAAGGACAATTTTGTAATCTTGTTTTTCCTTGATTTAAGTATAATTTTTAATCTATCACATCCATCAAATCACTCACAAAGTTTAACAAACTTTACTCTAAATCCACCCTCTTTCACCTTTAATCCACTTAAAGTGAACAACACAAACTTCACACTCTAATCCACTTGAATTCATCATCTCCCTCTCCATCCGATCAACCTTGAGGGAGAAAGAGGAGAAGGAGGAGGGAAAATGATGTAAAAATATTACTTTTCAAATTATTTTCACAAAACTAATTAATAACGAAAATTTAAAAATTGTTATAAAATAAGGTTTAAAAAGTAATTTTTAATTATAAATTTTTTTATTACATTATCTCTTAAATACTTTTTTTATTAAAATATGTTACTTTCATTGATACATTTTCATATTTTTTCTACGATAAATCAAACTTATATAATGATAATTTTTAATTATTTTCAAAATAAAGTACAATTTGATAATCTTTTTTTTTTATGATTTAAATATAATTTTTAATCTATCACATCCATCAAATCACTCACAAACTTCAACAAACTTTACTCTAACTCCACTCACTTTCACCGTTAATCCCCTTAAAGTGAAAACGATAAGCTTCACACTCTAATCTTGTTTTTTTATGATTTAAATATAATTTTTAATCTATCACATCCATCAAATCACTCGCAAAATTTCACAAAGTTTACTCTTAATCCACCCACTTTCATCTTTAATCCACTTAAAGTGAACAAGACAAACTTCACACTATAATCCACTTGATGTCATCCTCTCCCTCTCCATCCAATCAACCTTGACGGAGAGAGTGGAAGAAAGAGGGAAATTCTTTTATTTTTAAATCATCTCTGTTATGTCTTGTTTTGAGGCTGATATCAAGATTACAATTATGTCCGCAATTTATTTTTCAACTTAATTATGAAAATGATGTAAAAATATTACTTTTCAAATTATTTTTACAAAACTAATTAATAAAGGAAATTTGGAAATTATTATAAAATAAGGTTTAAAGAGTAATTTTTAATTATAAATTTTTTTATTACATTATCTCTTAAATGCTTTTTTTATTAAAATATGTTACTTTCATTGATACATTTTCATATTTTTTTCTACGATAAATCAAACTTATATAATGATAATTTTTAATTATTTTGAAAATAAAGTACAATTTGATAATCTTTTTTTTATGATTTAAATATAATTTTTAATCTATCACATCCATCAAATCACTCACAAACTTCAACAAACTTTACTCCAACTCCACTCACTTTCACCGTTAATCCCCTTAAAGTGAAAAAGATAAGCTTCACACTCTAATCTTGTTTTTTTATGATTTAAATATAATTTTTAATCTATCACATCCATCAAATCACTCGCAAACTTTCACAAAGTTTACTCTTAATCCACCCACTTTCATCTTTAATCCACTTAAAGTGAACAACACAAACTTCACACTATAATCCACTTGATGTCATCCTCTCCCTCTCCATCCAATCAACCTTGAGGAAGAGAGTGGAAGAAAGAGGGAAATTCTTTTATTTTTAAATCATCTCTGTTATGTCTTGTTTTGAGGCTGATATCAAGATTACAATTATGTCCACAATTTATTTTTCAACTTAATTATGAAAATGATGTAAAAATATTACTTTTCAAATTATTTTTACAAAACTAATTAGTAACGGAAATTTGAAAATTGTTATAAAATAAGGTTTAAAAAGTAATTTTTAATTATAAATTTTTTTATTACATTATCTCTTAAATACTTTTTTATTAACATATGTTACTTTCATTGATACATTTTCATATTTTTTCTACGATAAATCAAACTTATGTAATGATAATTTTTAATTATTTTGAAAATAAAGTACAATTTGATAATCTTTTTTTTTATGATTTAAATATAATTTTTAATCTATCACATCCATCAAATCACTCACAAACTTCAACAAACTTTACTCTAACTCCACTCACTTTCACCGTTAATCCCATTAAAGTGAAAAAGATAAGCTTCACACTCTAATCTTGTTTTTTTATGATTTAAATATAATTTTTAATCTATCACATCCATCAAATCACTCGCAAACTTTCACAAAGTTTACTCTTAATCCACCCACTTTCATCTTTAATCCACTTAAAGTGAACAACACAAACTTCACACTATAATCCACTTGATGTCATCCTCTCCCTCTCCATCCAATCAACCTTGAGGAAGAGAGTGGAAGAAAGAGGGAAATTCTTTTATTTTTAAATCATCTCTGTTATGTCTTGTTTTGAGGCTGATATCAAGATTACAATTATGTCCACAATTTATTTTTCAACTTAATTATGAAAATGATGTAAAAATATTACTTTTCAAATTATTTTTACAAAACTAATTAGTAACGGAAATTTGAAAATTGTTATAAAATAAGGTTTAAAAAGTAATTTTTAATTATAAATTTTTTTATTACATTATCTCTTAAATACTTTTTTATTAACATATGTTACTTTCATTGATACATTTTCATATTTTTTCTACGATAAATCAAACTTATGTAATGATAATTTTTAATTATTTTGAAAATAAAGTACAATTTGATAATCTTTTTTTTTATGATTTAAATATAATTTTTAATCTATCACATCCATCAAATCACTCACAAACTTCAACAAACTTTACTCTAACTCCACTCACTTTCACCGTTAATCCCATTAAAGTGAAAAAGATAAGCTTCACACTCTAATCTTGTTTTTTTATGATTTAAATATAATTTTTAATCTATCACATCCATCAAATCACTCGCAAACTTTCACAAAGTTTACTCTTAATCCACCCACTTTCATCTTGTTTCCACTTAAAGTGAAAAACACAAACTTCACACTATAATCCACTTGATGTCATCCTCTCCCTCTCCATCCAATGAACCTTGACGGAGAGAGTGGAAGAAAGAGAGAAATTCTTTTATTTTTAAATCATCTCTGTTATGTCTTATTTTGAGGCTGATATCAAGATTACAATTATGTCCGCAATTTATTTTTCAACTTAATTATGAAAATGATGTAAAAATATTACTTTTCAAATTATTTTTACAAAACTAATTAATAACGGTAATTTGGAAATTGTTATAAAATAAGGTTTAAAGAGTAATTTTTAATTATAAATTTTTTTATTACATTATCTCTTAAATACTTTTTTATTAAAATATGTTACTTTCATTGATACATTTTCATATTTTTTCTACGATAAATCAAACTTATGTAATGATAATTTTTAATTATTTTTAAAATAAAGTACAATTTGATAATCTTTTTTTTTATGATTTAAATATAATTTTTAATCTATCACATCCATCAAATCACTCACAAACTTCAACAAATTTTACTCTAACTCCACTCACTTTCACCGTTAATCCCCTTAAAGTGAAAAAGATAAGCTTCACACTCTAATCTTGTTTTTTTATGATTTAAATATAATTTTTAATCTATCACATCCATCAAATCACTCGCAAAATTTCACAAAGTTTACTCTTAATCCACCCACTTTCATCTTTAATCCACTTAAAGTGAACAAGACAAACTTCACACTATAATCCACTTGATGTCATCCTCTCCCTCTCCATCCAATCAACCTTGACGGAGAGAGTGGAAGAAAGAGGGAAATTCTTTTATTTTTAAATCATCTCTGTTATGTCTTGTTTTGAGGCTGATATCAAGATTACAATTATGTCCGCAATTTATTTTTCAACTTAATTATGAAAATGATGTAAAAATATTACTTTTCAAATTATTTTTACAAAACTAATTAATAACGGAAATTTGGAAATTGTTATAAAATACGGTTTAAAAAGTAATTTTTAATTATATATTTTTTTATTACATTATCTCTTAAATGCTTTTTTTATTAAAATATGTTACTTTCATTGATACATTTTCATATTTTTTCTATGATAAATCAAACTTATATAATGATAATTTTTAATTATTTTTAAAATAAAGTACAATTTAATAATCTTTTTTTTATGATTTAAATATATTTTTTAATCTATCACATCCATCAAATCACTCACAAACTTCAACAAATTTTACTCTAAATCCCCTCACTTTCACCGTTAATCCCCTTAAAGTGAAAAAGATAAGCTTCACACTCTAATCCTCTTGAATTCATCCTATCTCTCTCCCTCCAATCAACGATGAGGGAGAAAGAGGGTAGGAAGAGGGAAATTCCTCTATGTATGTCTGTTATGCAATGGTTTGAGGATGATATCAAGATTACAATTATGTACGCAATTTATATTTTAGCATGATTATGAAAATGATGTAAAAATAACAAAAATTTTAAAATTGTTATCAAATAATGTTTAAAAAATAATTTTGAACTATAAATTTTTTATTACATTATCTTTTAAATATTTTTATTAAAATATGTTACTTTCATTTGTACATTTTCATACTTTTTCTACGATAAATCAAACTTATATAATAATTATTTTTAATTATTTTTAAAATAAAGTACAATTTGGTAATCTTGTTTTTCTTTGATTTAAATATAATTTTTAATCTATCACATCCATCAAATCACTCACAAACTTTAACAAACTATTATCTTAATCAACCCACTTTCATCTTTAATCCACGTAAAGTGAACAACACAAACTTCACACTGTAATTCAATTGATGTCATCCTCTCCCTGTCAATCCAATCAACCTTGAGGGAGAGAGAGGGGAACGAAGAGGGATATTTTTCTATTTTTAGATCATCTATGTTATGTCTTGGTTTAAGGGTGATATCAAGATTACAATTATGTACATAATGTATTTTCCAACTTAATTATGAAAATGATGTAAAAATATGGCTTTTGAAATTATTTTTACAAAAATAATTAATAACGAAAATTTGAGAATTGTTATAAAATAAGGTTTAAAAAGTAATTTTTAATTATAAATTTTCTTATGACATTATCTTTTAAATATTTCTTTATTAAAATATCTTACTTTCATTTATACATTTTCATATTTTTTCTACGATAAATCAAACTTATGTAATGATAATTTTTAATTATTTTTAAAATAAAGTACAATTAGGTAATCTTGTTTTTTTATGATTTAAATATAATATTTAATCTATCACATCCATCAAATCACTCGCAAACATCAACAAATTTTACTTTAAATCCACTCACTTACACCTTTAATCCCTTTAAAGTGAACAAGACAAACTTCACACTCCAATCCACCTGAATTCAACCTATCCCTCTCCCTCCAATCAACGATGAGGGAGAAAGAGGGTAAGGAAGAGAGAAATTCCTTTATTTTTCAATCATCTCTGTTATGGAATGGGTTGAGGGTGATATCAAGATTACAATTTTGTCCGCAATTTATTTTTTAGCATAATTATGAAAACGATGTAAAAATAACGAAAATTTGAAAATTGTCGTGAAATAAGGTTTAAAAAGTAATTTTTAATTATAATTTTTTTATTACATTATTATCTTTTAAATATTTTTTTTATTAAAATAAGTTACTTTCATTTATACATTTTTGTTCCTGCAGAGAACAAACAAGATAAGTCAGGCACAAGCGTCACCTTACCCATGTAGTCCGCTATCTCCTCAGTTGGCCTTTTCTCGGTTGGTACATGTCGTCTTGGACCCAGGAGGGGTTACCTGCAGAAGGGACTCCGAAGCTCAAGTGAGTCAAAGCTCTCAAAAGATCAAATCAGGTGATTAATGGAGTAATGAATGCGTACCTTTAACTACTGGGATCCACGTGTATTTATAGAGCATTAATTGTGTCTGGTTATATCGTGGGCTGGGCCCCAGCTTGGGCCCTAGTTTGGGCTGTAAGTGGGCCTGGGGCCTAACCTAGGCCCTTAGGTGGACTCGTTGAATACCAGGGGGGCTTTTATTTTTTTAAGTATATTGATGTTGTCGGCCTAAACCGACTACTTTCCTTGGTGGTTTGTGTTACCGGTTTAGGCTGGCTAGGCTCAAGTCAGCCCAGCCTAGGCTGGTTACTTGAGTGCTTGGGTATATAGGTAGGGTGATCGTTTTATTATTATTTAAATTGGCTTGGTGTGGTACACCAGTCCCCCAGCCTTGACCGACATAGGTGTCGGTCAAGGGTGATGTGTGTTGATATGCTAGCGGGGCCAACTAGGTGTGGTACACTAGTCCTCCAGCCTTTAAGTGTGATGAACATTGTTAAGGCTAAAGGTGAGAAAGGGTTGATGGTAGGTGAAGGGATGTCAGAGGTCAAATCAAAGGGAGTTTTGCGTCGTCATTTTTAACACTCATGCCTTTTGGAATGATTGTGTCTATTGGTATGGTTTGTCATTTTGGCGGGAAGGGGTTCTACCATTTTGGATTCTGACCCATAATGTAGATTTTACAACGAGTAAGGGTTTGTTGGTTCATTCGCGAGAATTTTCATTCAGAGATCTTGTGTGTGTTTTCCTGTTCGACTTGTTCCTAATTTCAACGAGTAAGGTATGTCTAGTAGCGATATTGTGTTGTTGTCTACGTCTAGTAGTGAGAGTATAGAGTTTGGGAGGAGTAGAGGTCGACATGTTGAAGAGGAGAGCACCAGCTTCGGGGGTATGGTAGGTGGAATCCCTATGGAGATGGTGAGGGAGGTTCGAGAAGACCCTTCAGAGGAGTTGGCGGAGAGTAACTGGCCAGCCAAGGGCGGCTATGGGTGGGTGGCTGCCGACGTTCGTAACCAATCATCCTTATTTCGGTGGTCTCGCCTGTTGAACTCTTGGCTGAATTGTACACCTGTTATCGTAAAAGGTGTAAGCGGGGGTATTGTTTCCTTGGAGAGGGTGAGCGCCATCGACCGCGTATGCCACGGGCATGAGTGGGCAACCGAAAAGTTCTTCTACATGTACATGTGCCACTTCTCTCAGTTACATGTGCGGTTGCCGCTGGACGACTTCACCATGGGTGTGTTGCGTGCGTTGAACGTTGCACCCACACAACTACATCCAAATAGTTGGGCTTATATGCAAGCCTTCCGCGTTTTGTGCCAATCCGTATATCTGCAGCCTTCTCCTTATGCATTTCTATACTTCTATAATACTAGGCCTCGCCAACCGACTACTTGGCTGTCTCTGATAAGTCGCCCCAGCATCAGTAGATTGGTTGCATTTTCTCAGTCATTCAAGCATTTTAAGGATGGATACTTTAAAGTTGTGGTGAAGGTAGAGGGCAAGTCCCATTTCTTGAACGCATATGGGAGTAAGAAGTTCCCATTTAGCTTGACAGGAACCCCCTCTCAGTATAAAGATATGGGTACCAACGAGTTGTCGGCGGGGGATAAGGAGGTGGTGGAGACTTTGATGAAGTTTACTGATAAGTTGCCCACTAAGGGCCTAGTTAGAGTTTATAATTCGGTGCACCCGATTATTGATATTGAAGGTATCTGTTCATTACTTAAACTGTGTTAATGATTCTAAGTTGTCTTAACCGAGGTTTGATATGTTATTATAGGGCACATGGCGCAATCGGGGAAGAAGAATTTGGCGCTTTTCCAAACGTTGAGGAAAGAAATGGCTGCTAAGGCCAAGGAAGCCAGGAAGACTGACGTTCCCAACCTGCAGGTATCATTGGTCGAGGTGCACGTGCACGGTGGGACCAACAGGAAGGCCGAGTTGTCGCCTCGACCCGGCAAGGGGAAGGATGTGAAGAAGGTGAGGGCTGCATTACTCGGTTCGGGGCCAGTTAGTGGGGCGGGATCGGCCAGCGGGGTGAAGGGACCTGAGTCCTGCTTGATTGAGTTGCCGAAAATATTTGTCAGAAAAGATATTGCAATAAACCTCCTAGATACCATCATCAACTCCATTGACAGTATGGAGGCGGATCATATTGTAAGGATGATGGTTGAGTTTGGAAGTAAGGCGTTCAAATTAATACTACTAAACTATAGCAATTTCAGTATTGCTAAGATAATAGTCAAGAAAATAGAAAGGGTAAAGTAACCCAAAGTCGTCTCCCAACGAACACAGAATTGATTTTTAACAAGTTAGTTCTTATAAAATCTATACAAAATGGTTAGTCAAATAAAATAAAAAATATAGGGGATTAAGATAAACAAAGATAGAAATAAAATTTAAAAGATAAAAAGAAATAAAAACAATAGTAAAGAAAATAGATTGATTCCATTGCTTTTTTAAAATAGATTCATCATTGGTTATCTAAAGATTATTGCTCAATTAATTATTGTTATAGATTTACAAATTAATCAATGTAAAGTTTCAATTAATTTGTTGGCGTTCTCACTTTTAACCAAAGTACAGTCTCAATTAAAAGTGAGAACTTTTAGATTATCCACAGTAAATTCAACCAAAGTACA
>Ga0214544_1010023_pt1 | contig 14321 bp, 2 predicted proteins | sample CNSS3metaG_FD_160074 | JGI IMG/M metagenome (GOLD analysis project Ga0214544, IMG submission 160074) | Root nodule microbial communities from cowpea collected in UCLA plant growth center, Los Angeles, California, USA - CNSS3 | ecosystem: Host-associated > Plants > Roots > Nodule | place: USA...
GGAATCCATATCCATTAAATGGATTTTAAATGGATTAGATTTTTAATAAAATGGATTATAAATAGAGTGGATTGGAGCAAAAGTGGATTGGATCAAGAAAATTAAATTTTTTGCCCACCCCTAGTTGCACGTAGTTTAATCGTCTTCTCTTATGATTTTCTTCAAGAATTGTTTGGTGTTATTTTTAGTTTTATGTTTTGTGATGTTTGAGTTATGATCGATTGTTTAATGATTAACTTGTTTCTGTTTCGAATCTTGTTTTCGTAGATAATGGATTGTCTTGACTTGTACAACTATTTAAAAAAAATTGTTTTTGTTAGTGGATGGCAGAGGTCAGTTTGGTCTTTTATTCCATCACAAACACATATTAGGTCGGACTATTCCGTCAAACAAAAAATAGGTCAGTAGTGATAACTTGTGCTAACCCGTCACTTTTTTTTTTAATTTTTCTAATTTCTATAGTTTGTTTTTAATTTTTTTATATATAAAATTTGTTTATAAATACATATAAATGAATATTAAAAAAACATTTAATCATATAAAATATTTTCTAAACTTTTAATTAATTAGTTAATATTTTTAATTAGATACATTAAAATAATTATTAAATTTATATGTTAAATTACTCTATTATAATTAATAATCGAATCTTAATTTATAAATGTTAATGATTTAGATTAAAATACTATTATATATTTATACTTTTAAAAAATATAGAAAAATTAATCTTTTAAATTATTTTTTATTTTAATTTGTAATTAAAAAAAATGATCAAATCGGATCGGTTAAGTTACTTTGCATTTTTACCTCTCAAATTGGCAAATTGGATCAAAATAGGTTGATGGATTGAAATTTTCAGCCCGACCCGTCCCATTTTGGATGAATTGATAGGGAGGTCCATCGGGCCAAACCTGTTTTACCACCCTTTTTATTGTTATTCCTTTAATTTTTACGATAATCAATTAGTGGTTTAGTTGTTTCAATGTGTTTTATACAAGCTTGTGTTGATAATCAATTAGTCTCAACATACTTGATTATCTAAATTGTTGTTCGTGCAAATGACAAATTAAATAGAGAAATATTTGATTATATTGTTCTAGTTGTGTTTCATGAAACATTTTTGGATAAAATGGTTAGTTATACTTAACATAATTAATTAGATCATGTTTTCCATAAATGGTTTTCATTGTTTTCTTGCTTATTTTCGTAACTACTACTTACAAACTTTCAAAAAGTTCTTCAAAAAGGCTTCAAATTATTCTAAAATCATGTCTTTTTTTGCTGAAATTTCAATATCAATGTTGGTTATTGTGTCTTGGTTTCTCTTTGATTCAACACCTTATAAATTCAATCACAAACATATGATAACTTTTTCACTACTTTGTGGTTTCTGTTATTAAATTAGTATTTTAGAGTATATCAAAAGCTTTAAATCTTCCAAAACATCATTCTCGAACTCTCTCTCCAATTCTATTCTCTCCTTTTATCTCTCCCCCTACGTCCCTCTACGTGTCTTATATTAAAATATTGGATTGTTTACTCTTTAAGAGACTTTCTTGTTACTTTTAAAATCAATGGACAATGAACCCAACCCGACCCACTTTATGGTGAGTCAAAAATTTTACAACCCAGCTTAACCCACCACGGGTTGGTGGGTTAAGTGGGTTAGCTCACTGACCCACATAAAAAATTATTTATTTATTTTTAAGAATTCAAATATGTAAATAATTTTTTAAGCAACCAATGAGATGACAATCACAGTAAAATCAAGAATCAATGTCTTCATCATGCTCACCACCAAAATATGATGAATTGTTTTCAAGAAAGTATCCATATAATTCAAGAAAACATGACTAACATTACACATTTTCTGTCATGCTATTCAACAAAATATTAATTAAAAAGAAACTATACATTTTTGTCATGTAAATTTAGAAAAAATTGTTTATAAAACATTACTTGAATAATTTACTATAAAGATTATACTTCAAAATTAAAGGATCATCGTATATAACTTGACAATCAAATCAATAAAACATTCAAACTATTCAAATGTTATTGAACAACATTCTAGCATTTAAAAATATAAAATTGTGAACCTATATAATTAGGAGTAGTAAATAATTATTAAAAAATTTTAAAAATTGTAAAAAAAATGTTGGTGGATTAAGTGGGTCAATCCACTTTCAACCTGGCTCGAGCCAGTTTAACTCGTGAATTAAGTGAGTCAGATTAAGTTCAACCCACTTTTAAAAATACTTAATTTTTCTCAACTCAAACCCGTGATGAAGTAAGGTAATTTATGAATTTAAATCCATTTTGATATCTCTAATAGTAAATCTACAGGTCTCAGGAAATCTTTTTGCGGGTTTATCAGCTTTTACATTAGTTTCTAGAATCATTTAGTTAGTTTGCAATTATATTACACGAGTTGGCTAACAAACATATTCTGGCCCATGAGGATGTTGGAAGCTTGCTAACCCAATAAAGATCCAAATAGAGTTACAAAAAGATAAATATGAGACAAAATAGAAGCCCAAGAGGAAACATTCTATACAATTCTACTATTTATTGAATTATTTAAAAACAAAGAAATTAAGATGGACCTCGCTGGTCCTTGGCCCATGATGCATCCCCTCATCACTTTTGAAGTCTTTTTATCATTGCTTCCTAATATGCAATTCTCTAAACAAGGATTCACATTATTACTTATTTTAAAAGTAAAATTATATCCATAATTTGAAATAAAAGAAAATTTAAGTTTTACAAATACCCCTTTAATGATTTTTCCGAAACATTTACTAGAAAATTTTAAAACTAACTATTCCTTTTCTCTATTATTTTTTCTTTCTTTGCTTTCTTTCTTCTCACTTTTCTCTCTTTTATTAGAAGACAAATACATACCTACTCAAACAAAATCGTTGATTCAAGTAATAAAAAATATGAACCTCCCACTCACTAAGTATTTACATTGAATTACTCTTTTCACTCCAATATTCTTTAGTTAAGAAAAATTTATAATCAACCTATCAAAAATTACATTAAAAGTGAAAGAGGTAATAAATTTAAGTTTAAGCTAAGAGCTAAAGAAAATGAAAACTACACATACAAAAATGAGATTTTTTTTTTAAATAAAAAAACACCAAAATTAATAAATATGTTAAATTAAATAAAATAATAATAAGAAAGCAAAATATGAATGAGACAAAAGAAACTTTAAAGCTAGAAAAGTAAACATTGTAAAACAATACTTAACCAATTAAAAAAAATCAAATAGTAAGAAACCGAGTGTTTAGATAAGGGAAACTATAATTTAAGCACCCACTTATGAACTTTACTTAATTTATAATTTGATTTCTCAAAACTTAGATATCATCTCGTAATTCAACTCAAAACAAACAATATCATCTCGTAATTCAACTCAAAATCGTATTTCAACAGAATTAAAGAATTAAGAACTCAAATAAAAAAGTTAGAATATAAAGAAATTATTTAAAATTTTAGAAAAATAGATTCATTTAATTTAAATCTAACCAAATTTAAAGCACAAAAAATCTACACTGTTTGAATAAAGTTTTTTACCTACTTCAGAAACCAAAAATAGCATCATCCATGTGAATTACCAACTCCTGCTTGCAAATTCTTGCCACAGAAGACCTATCAATTATTGCTACAGTTGCTTATTAAATAATTAGAAAAAGGTTATTCGAACAACTTGTATAAAAATAAAATATTTTTAACAAAAATTAACTTTTATATTTATTTTTTTTATAAAGGATAATATCAAATAATAAAAAAAAAATGTTTTTAAAATACCACTATCTAAATAATTCTTCCCATTTTTTCCATTCAAAAATCACCAAAGACACCACCTACTATGTGAACATCACTTCACTAAATATCTTGTCAACATATCTTTGAATATCAGGGAATCAATTTTAATAATTAGTCTTTAAATATTTTTTTTTATTAAAATCAATCATTATTTAAATCTTTTTAGAAGTATATTATTGGTTTTGAAATTTAAAATTTCGGTTTTGTATTTAGAAAATATTTTGAAAAGTTGAAAGAATAAAATATTTAAAATTATTAAATGTATTGAAATAATAATAATAATAATAATAATAATAATAATAAAATTAGATAATAATTACATACGGACAATTAGACGTTTGTTGTGTGATGTGACTTATAATCTTAAAAAAGTCAAAAATCCTTTCACCAATTACTTATTCTATATTAAATTTCAACAAAAATGGCAGTGAGAAGATTGAAAAGATTAAAAACAAGGGTAACACAATTTGAACAATTATATTAACCATGGATCATGGATCAATTGAATGTAGCGAATGAATGAGCTTTGATTAAAGCTAGTTTCTGCTTGCACTTTTCAGTTCAATTCCTTTAGATTGCAACTTAAGATAAAAACAAAAACCACGTAAGTAATGAACACGACTCTACCATTTCGGTTTCGCGAATTAAACAATGAATAAGTTCAACAATTAAAGCTTGCTTGAGTTGATTCACTGCACCCAACAAAAACAATGAATTTGCAGGGTTGAATTAGGAATGCGACTTGCGAAACCACCATTAGCTAACTTAGCCCACTCGGTCGTTGACATAGGCTTGTTAGCCTTGATCGTCAGTTTGGACCAGGCCGTCTTTACTCTCGACCTTAGCTAACTCTTTTATGTTATATGCCTTGGCCAACTTTTGTCGATCCATCTAGTTTAGGGAAGGTAATGGGGCGGAGCGGGGACGGGTTTCGCTATCCCATACTCATTTCCGTAAAAAAAATTCGTTCCCATCCTTATACCTAAACCCAACGGGTATCAAACTTTTGTCTCATCCTCATCCCCTCTGCGTAACGGGTATAATCTCGTACCCATACCCGTACCCATTTTCGTACTACTTTAATATTAATTTTGAATAATTTTTATAAAATAATAAAAAATTACGGTAAAGGAAACATAATATTATCAAATATTCAATATTAGGAGGATAGTTGTTTCTTCGATATCAAATACTTTGAAATAAATTATAAATACTTTTAAATAAATTATAATTGTTTATATTTTATATTAGAATACCAAATAAAATTTCATGAGAACCAAAACATTTATTAAATTTGCAAACATTAATGAAACCTAGTTGATAAAATTTAAAAATAGTTTTTTAAAAAAATATAAAAAGAAAAAAAATATTCAAATTAAAATATATTTTATTTTAAATGTTTTTTTACTTCAATTTCTTAAATTATAATGAATCACTTTTTTATACACTAATAAAAGTTATAATACATTATTTGATCAAAATGACGCAAGAATAAATAATAAACATTAATAAACATAATAAAATTTTAACATAGATCTTGTATCTTTTGAACTCCAATATATGTTAGATGGTAATAAAAAAAATATTCATAGCAATTACATTAAATTTTTATATTGTAGTAAATAAAAATTATTTATACAATTATAGTGAAAAACTTAAAGTATAATTGTAATGAGTTAGAAAATAAAAAATATGTTTAGTTATGCCTTTGGTCCCCATTTTTATAACAAAATCTCAATTTGGTCCCTCTATTTTTTTTATCTCATTTTGGTCCCTGTTATAGGAAATTTGATCTCAATTTAGTCTTTTCCTGGTACAGTAACAACGTTAATTGAGGTGCCACGTGTCAGTTCTTGGATTTTTTGAATTTTTTATTTATTTATTGTTTTGATTTTTTTTTTAAATTGTCACGTGTGCCACGTGGCAGTGACAGAGTGATGTGACAGTGATAATGCCACATGTCAATATTATGCCAAATGTGATTTCTTCAGTCTCAATTTAGTCTTTGTATTCTGATTTTTGTCTTAATTTAGTTCCTATTTTTGTAAAAATAGTCCAATTTTTTCTCTCTCCATATTGAAACAAAAATTAATTTTTATATAAATGTTATACAAATATTTTTATTAAATATGATATTTTTATTCAAATTGATATTTTTATTATATATTTTTAACATAACTAAGTTTATTTAAATTTGTGTTTCACATTAAACTTTACCTAAAATTGTTTTCAAATTTCAAATTTATATGTTTTTTATTGTTACATGAATTAGTTAAAATTATTTTTAAAATTTTTATAATTGTTATTTTTACATCAATTCAAACATTTGTGTACAAATTATTGAACTTTACACATTTTAAAAATATACAATTATTTGAAATATAAATTCAAATAAAAAATAATATTAAAGTATGATGTAATAAAATATCAATATAATTTATGATTTTTTTATTAACATTATTATCTATTAACAAATTTAAAACAATTTTAAGTAAAGTTCAATGTAAAATATTAATTAAATAAACTTAATTTTGTTAAAAATATTTACTTGAAATATCAATTTTGATAGAAATATTTGTGTACATTTATATAGAAATTAAATTTGATTTCAATTTGGAAAGGGACAAAGTTGCTCAATTTTTACAAAAATGAAACTAAATTGAGACAAAAATTAAAATAAATTGACCAAATTGAGAAAGTGGAAATGACACCTGTCATATAAGTGACATGTATCATTGTCACTGTCACATCACTTTGTCACTACCATGTGGCACGACGACACGACAACTTGACACGTGGCAAATTTTTTATTTTTTAAAAAAATTCAAAAAAATAAATAAATAATAAAAAAATTCAAAAAATCCAGAAACTGACACGTGGCATCCCCTTTAACGGTGTTACTGTACCACTAACGGAAGGGACCAAATTGAGACAAAAACAAATAGAGGAACCAAATTAAACCTAAAAAATAATTAGATAAAATATATCAAAATAGTATTTTACATGATGAAAATAAATAAAAAATAAAAATATTAAAAAATTAACAAAGGTGTGTCTTATAAACAATTTGGAGACTATTGAAAGGAATTGCACAAAGAAAAACAAATGTATAATTAAGGGTATGATAAGATGAAAAATATCTTAGAGATCTAAGAAAAATTTTCAAATATCAACATATATACTCAATGTTTGAGAAATAACAAAAATTGTTTTAGCGAAACAAAAAAGTTCTTCAAATGAAACAAAAATTAATAATAATAATAAGTAATTTTTTTTATATTACCTATTAAATGAAATGTTTATGAGATTAAACACTTAAATTGAGAGTATTAAACATTCTTATGTGAAAGAAAAATATACAATAAATAAAAATATGAAAAAATAATATAAATATTCAAATGTTAGAAATACAATTTTTTTTATTGACATACATCATTTTAACATAATTACATAAAGGTTATGATAAGATAAAAAATATATTGGAGATGCGAATGAGTTTCATAACAAACCAAATAATTAAAAGAAATAAAAAATGGAAAGTATATACATATATATATACATATATATATATATATAGTTACTTAATTAATTATGAATATTTTAATAATTTAAACGAGAATAGAGATATGGCGGGGACGGGTATTATGGCGGGGATATGTATATCCCCATCCCCATCCCCATACCTAATTGAAAAAATCGAGGATTCCCCATACCCATACCCAGTCAATACAGGGATTCCCCGTCAAAACGGGGACGAGTTCGGACAATACCCACGGGGACGAGTTTATTTGCCATATCTAATCTAGTTTATATATAGCCCCATACCAGCTTGTATAGGCCATCAACCCAGGTTGACCTGTTTCAGACATTGGTCTATTTTGGTCATCAGCCTGCATTGGCCTATCTCAGATGTTAGCTCGTTTTGACCTTCGACCCAGGTCTACCAGTCTCTTTTGTCAGCCCAACAACCTCTTTCGACAGTTGACCCACCCAGGTCACCCAGTCTCGATCGTCGACCTGGGTCGGCCCGTCTCGGCCGTCAGCTTAACCCGATCTGTCTCCACCTTCAGGTTGTCCTCTCTCTCGCTCATCGGGTCGGTTTGGAGCGTCTCGGTCGTCGATACAAGTCGACCTGTCTCAACAATGGGTATAAGTCGACCCATCTCGGTTATTGGCATGTGCTGGCTGTCTCGGTCGTCCACTTAGGTTGACATTTCTCTGTTGTCCGCTTGGGTCAACCCTTCTTGTCCGTCAGCCTGTTTCCATCCATCTTCGCCATTTGCTTGACCCGGTCATCCGTCAGCCCGACCGAGCCTATCTCAATCGTCTACCCGAGTTGTTCTGACTCATTTCTACCATCGATTTGGGGCAACCCGTTTCAGCCTTTGGTCCGAGATTGCTTGTCTCGGTGTTTGGCCAGGCTCGACCCAGTTCGATCATCCAATCTCGACTCAATCTTTGACTCAGACTCAAAATATTATTTTTAGAATAAATAAGTACTCTAGTAGGCAAGCCCACCTTAGGCTTGACCCTAACCCATTAAGAGGGAGCTTTGGGGGTTGGGTTTTTTTTGTCCCCTTCATTTTGGGGGCCTTCAAAAGGGTCTTAATAAAGAGTGGGCTAGGGTTGACACCAATGGACCATTGCTCAAATTGACACCTCTACTCATGTGTTTTCAAAATTATTATTATCTAACTCGTAAATCTATCTGACTCACCACGAGTTAAGTTGGAAAAGATTTAGTTTTTTTTAAATGTGAGTTAAGATGGTCACGACTCAATTTATCCGTGAGTTAAATAAATTTGAGCCGAGATGAAAGTGGATTGACCCACAATCCACAAACAACAATCCTTTATTAGTTTGTCATAAATTTTTTACAAATTTTTTACTATAATTATTTACTACTTCCAATAATGTGGATTGACAAATTATATTTTTAAATACTGGAATGTTGTTCAATAATATTGGATACTTAATTTATTTGTTTATCAAGTTATGAAAGTTGATATTTTTACTTTTGAATGCTATCTTTTTAAAATAATGTTTGGTAAAATAGATTAACATTTTGATTGTACTACTATAAAATAATGGATTATATTGTAATAAATACATAAAATAAATTAAAAGAATATAAATTAACATATTAACTCAAAAATCGCGATATGTTAGGTTAAGTTATAAAAAATTTCGTTTACCAAAAAGTGAGTTGGGTTGAGCTGATTCATTTTTAGCTCAACTAATGGTGAGCTAATCTACTACAAGAAAATTTCTAAATAATAAACAACTTTAATAATAAAAAATAATTAGTCATTATAATAACTAATTTAAATGTCAATTTATAAACTAAAAATTATTGGTAACAAAAATAGTTTCTAAATTGATTTTTAAATTGTAAAAGAATTGGTCCCTAAATAGTGACTTATTAAGCTTAATAATTAGTTTAAAGATCAATTCAAAACCAATTTAAAGATCAATTTATAAATTATTTTAGTTATCAATAGTTTTTAATTTAAAAAATTATTATCTAACTTGATTACTATAATGATTAATTATTTTTTGTTAATAGAATTAATCATTATATAAATATTTTCTTCGTCATGAAATTTTGAATATTCTAAAAATTATGAAATCTAACGGAAACAATGTTTAATTCTCTAATTTTGTGTTCTTAATCCCGAACCTGATTAAAGGTTCAATATGTTCGTTTACCTGATTAGACTTTGTAATATTATAAAAAATGAAAAATCATAGGACAATAATAAATTGTTTGTAATATAATATATTTACAAAACCTATTTTTGTGAAGTTGTTCTAATGAGAGAATAAAATATACATATAATAAGAGAGAAAGAAAACATCCATGTTTTGTGTATAAAGGGTATACTATTAATATCACACGTAATATGAGTAAACTAATATTGTGTTACATTATTTATGGCAATTTATGTTGTGTTATGGATAATTTAATTCAACTATTTTAGGCTTAAATTATTTTTTAAAGTAATTATTTATTTTTTTAAAGTAATTATTACTAATACTAACTTTTTACTTTTATCTTATGCATGTAACAAGTACAAATTATTTATGTAATTAAAGAATAATCATATAACAAAATAGTAGCCATACTCAGATTTGTATATAGATTTATTTTATATAATAAATAATCATTTAAATTAAATCCAAAAAATATTTATAAATATAATTTAAGTTTATTATGATATGAATGTTATTTCTTAGGAAAATAATATATATATATATATATATATATATATATATATTAATAATGTTATCTAAATATATTATATTATATATTTATTAATATAAATTATATTTTTATTTATTAATTGTTATTTACAAAAAGAAAAAAAAACCAAGAATTTGGTCCTTGATTACAAGGTTTTTTTTTTTTCAGAGAGAATATGGGTGCGTAAATGGTACCGTTATAAGTAATAGAAAAAACAATTAAGTTAGAATAAAATTAACTATAGAAATTAAAAAAAAATGCCAAGAAATTATCTACATAACCAACTTTTAATAAAAATATGTATTCTTTTCTCTTTTTTAAGGATTATTTACAATCTTATACCCAAACATTTGGACACTAAATGAAATCATTACACTCACTCAGTGACATGAATACCGCATAAAATAAATTAAACTATAACACGAAATTTACTCTACATAACAAAAACAAGGTTCTAAGAGGTAATTTTAATTAAAAAAAAACTTTATGGCAAACGTTAATGAAAAATTCTTCAAAGAAAAAAAGTATAAAAATAAAATTTATTAAATCGATAACCATAATGTTTTAGTTTCAATCCATGTGAGAATTAATATCATTTTATAATAAATTACATTTTAAAAAGTTAAGATTATTAAATTTTAAAGTAAATTAAAAAAATAAAAGAGATTAAATTAAATTTGAACCAACCACTATTTTACTTATAACATACTGATAAAATATATTTTAAATTATCAATTAGTATACTTTTAGAAATTAATTATTTATAAAGCTATTATAAATATATTATAAAATTTAGTTTTTATTTTGATAATATGTATAATATTTAATGTTTTTTATTAATAGAAACTCACTACTTATAAATTTTAAATATATATTTTCATCTCTTATAAATAATTGAAAACAAGAGAACTCTAAAGTTAGGTTCAAAATTCGGTTTCCGTCATGTCATAATTTATTTAGGAAGGTTTAGTTTTTGGATATATTTTTTCTAAAGAAGATTTACACTTTGGGGAGAAAAAAAATGAGCCACAAATGGAAATTCAAAGAAAGAAAAAGAGGGGATAACTTGTTGACATGAAAGGCACCAAAAGAGGTAACATCAAGAAAGAGAGACACGTCAAGTCTTTTACATCCAAAAGTCAATATAGAAACATAGAGGAACCAAATTTAGGAAGTAAATAGATTACGTTAATTACATACCTTTACATAAAATCTATTTAAATATATATTTATATCTTAAATTTTAAATGGTTTAATTAATATTTTGGTTTATATTTAGATATCTCATTGAATTCGATTTTTATTTATTTGTTACTCAATTGAATATTTATTTGTTTTAAAAAACTCAACAAACTTGTGTAAAGAAAACTCAATGTACCATTTTGTTGTGTTGATGTTAATATTATATAAAAATATCAAATGTCAAAATCTTAGTTTTTTACGTGTTAAAATATGAGTTATTTTTTATTTATAAGTGTTACATGTGAAAATCAAATGGATCATAAGATAAAAGATGATTCATATATTAACACGTAGCATTTTGACATATAACATACCTAGATTTTAACACGTAACACATCCTGAGACAATATTATATCAATTTAATGGAAGGAGTCATATTAAGTACTACAAAAATAAAGACTCAATTGAAAACAAAATAAATAAGAAAATCAAAATAAATATCAACACTTAAAACCAAATTACTAATTAAATTTTTTTAAGTCTGACTCTTGAGATTAATTTGATAATAAATATGCTTAATTCTATAAACTATTAACGTCTTCTCTAAAATATATTTTCATGTATTACGATCTTTTCTGAAACCTTTATCAATAAATATTCAATAATTAATTCATTGTTAGAAAAATAATATGAAAATATTTAATGATTAGAAATTTACATGACAAAAATTCATTTCTAAAAAGATCTTACTTTATTTAGTAAAATACATATATTTTAATTAAATGTAATTACGTTATAATTATTTTAAACTTTACTTATAATTAGATAACAATATTTAAAATAATAAATATGTAATTTTGATATAATGTTACAAGTTTATTAAAATTATCAAAGTTAGTAATGTTTATTTATAATATAATTAATTTTTTTAATAATTAAATATTTCATTATTTGAAATATTAACTGGTTCTTTTATAGATAATTATATAAGAAATAATAAAATGTAAATCTATATAATTATATAATAATCATTTACAAAAAAACTATGAAGAAAAGTTTTATATTTATTAATTATGAAAAATATTAATAAAAATAATATTTCTTTATATTTTTCAATTAAAATTTAAATATATTTCTATTCAAGTAGGAAAATTAAAAAGTTAAACCTTTTTCTATTATAATTTTGCTCCAATAGAAGATACTAAATAAATCTATATTTTGATTAAATTACATTTATAATAAATATTTAAATATAATTATATTATTTTGAATATATGTTAAATAGAAGTTAAAGTTATTTATTTAAAATTAATAGTATAAATATATGTGTTATTATTTATTATATAATTATCTATAAAAATTAATCAATATTTTAAAGAATTAAAATAAAGATTTTTTATAAAATTAAATTGTTGTGTGGAGTGTTATTTGTAACATTCCAATTTCAGCAGCTTAAAATTAATGAACTACGATGTTTTATCATACTGTTCAAAACATATTATTCATTGTATAAAAATATATTAATACAATCTTGTAAGATAGGACTATAAAAATATATCATTTATAACCAACTAAACCTAATTGATGGTTCTTCATCTTCGAGAGGTGTCCCTAAACCTGCAACGTCATCTGCTCTCATCAAATAGGCGATTATCGCAAAAGAAGGATGAACAACAAGAGATAGAGTGTAAGGGTAAGCTAGTTTATAAAAGAAATAATCATATAACAGTTAAACTTATTACATCATAAAATATCATATTTCAAACATCTATAAAAAGAAGGCTTAAATACACATTTGGTCCCTATTTTTGTCAAAATTATTCAATCTGGTCCCTATTTTGGTTGTTTGTTCAATTTAGTCCTCGTTTTGGTAAAATCGCATTCAATTAAGTTCTTTTGGCAGACGGAGTTAAAATTTTAACGACACAGTGACACGGTGTAACTGTTTGGCCTACGTGTCAGTTTTTGGTCAGTGACGTTGGCACAGTAAACTTATATGGTCGTTGGAAGTTTAAAATTTAGGGAAATTGATTTGGGGAAGAAATTAGGGTTTGAGAAGTGTGAAGCAAAACTGTGGCCAATCCAGCTGTTTCACTCCATCTAGTGTGTGATTCGAAATTGGCGTTTGAGAGGTATGTCTCGTCACCACTCGTCTTCCTCCTCTTGCTGTAACAGTTGGGACAACAAAGTTACAGTGGGTCTCATATTCGTGGTTCCAAGGGTATGGGTTTAATCCCCATTTGCAAATGTGGAGAAGTTGCAGTGCTTCGAGTGGCAAGAACTTTGAAGAATAATGGCAGACAATTTTAGGGTTGTTCTAAGTTCAAGAGTGCTGCTTCCAGTGATAATGTGTGGTGTAACTACTTCAAGTGGTGTGATGAAGAATTTTGTGATGAAAGAGATGGTATTATAGCCCAGCAAAGGATGAAGATTTCAGAACTGAAGATTTCTGTGAGGGCTATGAAGAAAACGAATCAATTTTTGTTACGATTAGTTATTGTTGTTGTTGTAATCTTTGTAGTCATGCTGCCAATAATGTTTAAGATTCAATGTCTGTAGTTGAGGATGATGATTTGTTGGTGATGATGATGTTTTGTTGGTGTTGAAGTTATGAATGTAAAAAAGCAGTGTTGTAACTTGTGAATGTTGTGTTTGTTTGTAATGAAGCAGGGTCTAGTAATGTGCAATTTAAGTCCTTATTTTAAGTTCATACGATAGTTTAAAATGTGCAATTTGGTCCCTATTTTAAGTTTAAAATGTTCAATTTGGTCCCTATTTTAAGTTTAAAATGTTCAATTTGGTCCCTTTTTTTAGTTTAAAATCTTTAATTTGGTCCCTGTTTTAAGTTTAAACTGTTGAATAGAGTCTCTGTTTTATAACACAACCTGCCAAATAGAAGTGGAAAATAAACCAACATATAATTGAGTCCATATTGATGATAAACACAAACCTTGGTGGAATGGCTATGAGGTATTTGTAAGCCTCAAGATTGGCTTCTTTGATATTTCTCATTTCTCTTTCCCAAGCTTGGGGATATGTACTCACAGCAGCCCGCCACATT
>Ga0214544_1010026_pt1 | contig 14316 bp, 8 predicted proteins | sample CNSS3metaG_FD_160074 | JGI IMG/M metagenome (GOLD analysis project Ga0214544, IMG submission 160074) | Root nodule microbial communities from cowpea collected in UCLA plant growth center, Los Angeles, California, USA - CNSS3 | ecosystem: Host-associated > Plants > Roots > Nodule | place: USA...
CTAAGGATTTAGTAATTGGTTTACCAAAAATAAAATTTGAAAAAGATAAAATATGTGCTGCTTGTCAAAAAGGAAAACAAGTAAGATCATCCTTTCATTCAAAAAATATTTTATCTACTTCAAAGCCATTAGAGCTTTTGCATATGGATTTATTTGGTCCCTCTAGGATTAAGAGTTATGGAGGAAATTATTATGCTCTTGTTATTGTGGATGACTACTCTAGGTTTACTTGGACATTCTTTCTTACTTTAAAAAGTGAAGCCTTTAAAGCATTTAAAAAATTTGCAAAATTAGTTCAAAATGAAAAAGATTTGAAAATTAAGACTATAAGAAGTGATCATGGTAGGGAATTTTAAAATGAGTTATTTGAAAATTTTTGTGATGAAAATGGAATTTTGCATAACTTCTCTACACCTAGGACACCTCAACAGAACTTTGCATATCTAGGGATCTGTTTAATGGCATCCAACAGAGGTATGTTCATCTCCACCTTCCTGAATGTTTCTAAGATCTCCCTGTCAACCTCTTCAATCTTTTTTCTTGGAATGGCTCTTGGCGGGAAATGAAGAGGGATGGAAGGTGCAACAGTAGAGGTGGAAGGCGTAGGAGTCACACTAGATGTGGAAGGATCGATTGCATGAGCATCACGCTTTCTTTGAAGTGTGGCATGGTCGACTTCCTTTTCAGGTGTGGGCTGAGCAATGGGAACTTCAATCTTCTTCCCAGATCTCAATGTGATAGCACTCACATTTCTCGAATTTTCAAGTATATATGATGGTAGCTTGTCAGAATTCTGAGCCTGTGCTTGAAGCTCTAGTCTCCTGCTAAAATTGCATATTTTGAAGGGTCATCATCCTGACTAACTCCTCCAATGAAGTAGAAAATGAAGGTGCAGCAGGAGCGGGGGTAGGAGTAGGGATAGGTGGAACTTGGGCATCTTGTGGTGTAGGTGCAACTCTTTGTTGTTGGTGAGGAGGTGGTTGCACATTTTGAATCGGTTGGCTTTGCTATTGTTGTTCGTTGCCCAATCTCAAATTAGGATGATTTCTCCAACCTGGATTGTATTTGTTGGTGGACAAATCATGGTTTTGCTGGTGTTGTTGGGGTAACCTATTGTTGAAAATGTTTGCAACATAGGCTTGAGGAGTATCAGAAGGTGTAGAAGTCGTGGCCTGTTGCAAGGCGTGGCAAGAATATGTGAAATGCTCAACTGACATGTAAATGCCACAAACTCTTGCAGTAGAAGGTGCAGCTATTTGATTCGCAACAAGTTGGTTGACTAAAGTGGTAAGAGCATCGATCTTGGTCTTCAACTTCTTAGTGTATTCGGTATCTCCTACATCATAAACTCCCATAACAACAATGACATCATTTCTTGCGCCAAATTGTTGAGAGTTAGAGGCCATGTTCTCAATCAATTGCATCATTGCTGCTGGGGTTGAATTACCAAGAGCACCACCACTTGGAGCATCAATCATGCTTCTATCCATATAGTGCAAGCCTTCATAAAAATTCTGGTGGTGGGGGCAACTAGAACACAAATTCTTGAATCTCTCTTAATATTCGTAGAGACTCTCCCCAGATTGCTGCTTGATTCCAAAAATCTCCTTTCTTATGGTTATGGTCCTGGATGTAAGGAAGAATTTGGCCAAGAAAAGTCTTTTCAAGTCATCCCAGCTCATGATGGATCTGGGTGCAAGGTAGTACAACCAATCTTTTACATTGCCATCCATGGAATGAGGAAAAGCCATCAAGTACACATGATCTTCTTGGACATAAGTGGGTTTCATGGTGGAACACACAACATGGAACTGCTTCAGATGCTTACATGGGTCATCACCTGCAAGGCCATGAAACATTGGAAACAAATGGATTAATCCAGTTTTTAAACCATAAGGAACTTCCTCCTCAGGATACTGAATGTACAATGAGTCATAAGTGAACTTAAGTGCAGTCAGCTCACTCATTGTCCTCTCATGAGGTGGAAGTTGAGCCATGTTATTAGTTTCAAAATGAATGTCAAAATGACAAGAATGCACAATATGCTCAAAATGATCAGAATGCACAGAAACAGGTGTATCAGGTGAATCAGCAAAGGCAATAGAATATGCAGGATGCACAGATGGATTCCTATTATGCCTAATTCCTTTGTGGAAGGTCCTATCAATCTCAGGATCAATGGGTTGTAAGTCACTTGGATTTCCCCTAGTCATGCACCAAAATACATTAATTCTAGTGGTATCGACATAACAAAGGGTAAAACTACAAAAAATTGGTAGGATTGTCCTTGAGTGATCACACAATACCACAAAAAAAATCAGCTCAAAACTCAAAGTGTAAGTATTTTTAAAGTTTTTTTTTCAAAAATGAAAAAAATGAAGAAAAATCATAAAAATTATTGATGAAAAATAGAAAACGGCATTTTCTGGAGAATTCGAGTTTGATAATCGGCAAAGCGGTTTCTAGTAAGGTAGGAAATTATATTCCACCCCAAATGCATATAAAATAATAGTGATTCTGATAACCAGAGCAAAAGTTATGGTCCTCTGAAGTTGGACTGAAAATCAGTCCAATTTTTTTTTTCAATCTCTCAAACCACATCATACCAACTGCTCCAGCCATTTCTCCCATTAAGTTCATGGTCTTAGAAGTGGGGAGAAAAAATTTCAAGTCAAAACAAGCACCGTAGCTGCCAAAACAAAATTCCACAAGTTAAATGCAAGAACTCAACACTATTCATGCACTACTCACTACTCTAGAAATGACATTATTCATGCGCCGTGACACATTCACTCATGACTAACCAAAACATCAAACACACTTAATCCCACAATTTACGAAATGAAACACAAAAAACACAACTCACTCAACACTGAAAATACTATGAACGAAAACGTTGGTCCCCGACAATGGTGCCAAATTTGATCGAGGTCGTACCCGATCAAATAGAACAGATTAAATGAAATATGTGAAAATTGAACCGAGTCATCTCCCAACGACCAATATTTTCGTCCAAAGCTTAATTTCCAGATTCAAACACAACACCAATAAGGGTTTTTTGATGGATTCGCATAAAATTTAATTCGAAAAATTGTAGAGAAATTTAACAATTATATAAAACGCAATGGTTCCTAGATTCAATTGAAAATGCACCAATCACATATTACCAAATTACTTGTTCTATTTGATTTTTGCTCTCATAAACCCTAAGTTAATCAACTAAGTGAAAATTACCATGGATTCATTATGTCATTAAGCACAACAAATTTCAGGCAGCTAACACCCACAAATTTAAGCAAGCTATGACAGAACCCATAAACATTAACCACGAATACAAGCCATTAATGTGAACAAAACACAAATTTGAGATTAAGCATGCATCAAAAACGTATTTTATCATGAAAACACAACCCAGAAACGACCAACAATCTCATGGTTTCATTTCAATTTCGTCAAGGAATTAATGCAATCGAGTTCACCTAGTCATAGAATTTGAAAAATATCTCAAACAGAAAAAAAATGCATTGGAAGTGAAAGAGTAGATGAAAGGAAACAAACCAACGAAATTCGAATTGAAAATAGATGAAAAACGCAATTTGTAGAATCACCAATCTGTAAAACAAAAATTGTTCCTGCAGAGAACAAACAAGATAAGTTAGGCACAAGCGTCACCTCACCCATGTAGTCCGCTATCTCCTCAGTTGGCTTCTTCTCGGTTGATACATGTCAGCTTGGACCCAGGAGGGGTTACCTGCAGAAGGAACTCCGAAGCTCAAGTAAGTCAAAGCTCTCAAAAGGTCAAATCTGTGATTAATGGAGTAATGAATGCATACCTTTAATTATTGGGGTCCACGTGTATTTATAGAGCATTAATCATGTTTGGTTATGTCATGGGTCGTGCCATGGCTTGGGCTTTAGTTTGGGCTGTAAGTGGATCTGGGCCCTAACCCAGGCCCTTAGGAGGACCCATTGAACACTAGGGAGGCTTAGATTTTATTAAGTATATTGGAGTAGCAGACCTAGGCCAACTACTTTCCTTGGCGGTTTACATTGGTCATGTGTCGTCTTGTGCAGGTTGTTCCTCTAGACGTTTAGGTTATCGGTTTAGCCTGGTAAGGCTCAGGCCAACTCAGCCTAGGTTGACTACTTGACTGCTTTGGCATATATGTATCGTTTTATTACTATTTGGTCGAGTTGGCTAGGTGTGGTACAAAAACGAAGTGCAGAAAACCCAAAACAAAAATGGAGGCTACCAAAGGAAAGAAGAAGAGAGCCAAAAACCTAGCTGCCTACTTAAAAATGTGGTCACATCAAATCTGCTACTTCTAATTACAAAAATGACACTATGCCACTCAGAATTACAAAAACGCCACTATAGGTTGAAAATGTTTGCCCAATGATGTGGACAGGCTGACTAACATGGCGTAAATGTGGCAATGATGTGGAAATCACGTGGCAACTCTCTCTTGACCTTAAGATAAATGTCCTAGCTCCAAAATTTGCTCTACCCAAATACCTACAAATAATTAAAAACGAAAATTAGGCCAAATAATGTGAAATTAACCCAAATTTGGAACAGTGGCCTAATAAAGCCCAACAGGAGAAAATGCACTAAGAACAACAATTAAGCACTGAACAACTATCAAATGGGTACATAAAGGCTAGTGGAATGGAGAAAAATAATGACTAATCATAAGGTCAGTGACATTAAAAGTGGTATGAGCTTCATATTTCTTAGGTAAATCTCACTTATATGCATTATTATTATTATTATTATTGGTCTGGGCAAGTATGGAAAGTTTTTGTTACACAAAGTCGAGATCAATGTCTGACATATGGGTTGGGTTCTATACAAAAAAATCAATGTTCTTTAACAACACCTAGTGTATGTCTTTTAGGGTTTGAGTAGTTGCTTTTGATGATGTTGGTGAACTGATATGGGTGATTGCTGAGTTGAAAACTGGTTAAGGGTTCAAGGAATGAAGGGTGATTTTCTTCAAATTCTGTCTAGGGATCTAGGTCAACCTCTTTGGACGCGGTGGCTCGGCTACCGATCTCCACATTATATCATTGTAACCCTTGTTTGGCGATATATTCACATTGACCCTCAAGGTGATGTATGGCGGCAACAACTTTAATGGTATATGGTGCGACTTTCAAGCTTAAGCCATAACATTCTCTTGCTATCTTGGGATTAACTTTAAGTGTCATAACGATGACATCATCGGTTCAGAATTTCATTGCCATATGAGGTGTCGAGACAAGAAAAACCAAATGGTTTAACATACGTTATTCAATAAGGGCATTATAATATGTATTTGCTTCCACTATGACGTACCTAACTGTTAGTGTATGATAATTGGCCATGGTGACCCTTATGACGAAAAAATTAACTTACGTTGGATCGCTTATACATAAGTTTTCGCTTGTGAAAGTAATGGATGGGAGATGGTGGGGAAGGGGGGCATCAGACTTACTGAGTTTATGCTATGCAAATGCATTCTTGGTTCTCAATTGAAGTTTCCTCCCATAGCGAATTTGCATGCTATAGTGTTAATCGTGCCACCCACTTCACCAAGATCTTGCTAAGGTTTTGTTTGTTCTAGGGCAGGTTTCGGAGTGCCCTGCTCCTATTGAGGCTCGTGACCCCATCCTCGATATTCGACTTGAATGCCACCCTGAGGTCTTCCTCTTCCTCCATGTCAATCTCCTCTACCTCGACCTCGGCTCCATTAGCCCGGTGCGTTATATATAAATGGGCTTAGAGCTCCGACTTGGTTGGGTTCCTCAATCAAGTCTTTTACTCTGGTGCATGCTCTCGTCGTATGTCCCAAGTTTTGGTGATAGGTGAACCTCTTATTTGGGTCGGCAAATTGAGGGGAGTGGTAAGGCTTTGGCTATCATATTAGTTCCAAGTTGAAGGCCTCCTACATGACTATTTCTCTATTGTAATTAAAGGGAGTGTAGGTGTCATATCTCACTCCTCCTCTTTTCTTAAAGAGTGATCCGCTTTGACCTCTAGCCGAGGTTGATGGTTTTTGTAACATCCCAGTCAGATATTACAAATTTTAATGAAATAATATAGAATAATTAATAAGATCGCATTAATTTAAAATATTTTTCCCAAAATGCGGGAAAATTTAAACATTTAATAAACTCGTATATAGTTTCCACTAATCATTACAAGTTCATAAACCTATTGAAATATTGTTTACAAAAGCATAAAAGAAAATCCTCAAGTAAAATTTCATAAAAGCTTTCCCAAATATAGCCCCTTTCCAGCTTTGTGCCTCACCAACATCACTTGCAACATCATCTGTTCTTGTGTAACGAATTACACAATAATTGCCAAACACAAGTAGATAGGGTGAGCTAACATATAAACATATATATAATCACAAATCAATGTACACACACACACACACACACTCATTAAAGAATCCTATCCTCTGATTCCATAAACCATGGCCACCACCATGTTCAACATCTTTGAAATGAAAACCTTAAGATATCCTTTGTTGTCACCACCTACAAGCCACAACTTGTAGAACATGTGGGGGAAATCATGCTATGGACAACACTCCGCAACGTCAGGTGGAGCTCCCAATATGAACCACAGTTCGTACTCCTGACAAAAGATTAACACATCACTGGCCACAACCTGTGGTTGCTCAATCGAGTATGTAACATCCTTAAAGAATTTTACTTAATTAAAATATGAAGATATAAAAGAAGTTTAAACGTCACAATATTATTCATCCCAAACGCGGGAAAAACAAAATTTAATATTCAATGCGACACTACTCAAAGGAAATTAAATCAAAAGTTATTACAAGTTCCAAATAAAACCATAAAAGCAATAGTAAAAATCCCTAGCTCTATCCCAGCTAGCCCTCACTCTGCAGTCTGAGCACCCTCAGCATCCGCTGTATTATCATCTGCTCCCGTGTAACGAGTTACACGATCATCGCCAAACACAAACAGAAAGGGTGAGCTCAACAGATTATAAGAAACATATCAATTCAATATTGCAAATACACTCAATGATATTCTTATAGTTGGACCTTAATCGTATCCTTAATACCCCCAAGGCTTTTAAACCACCAATTTAATCAACAAAGTTAGCCATGGACTCAGGATTCATGATGCTCACACGAACTTGCCCGCTCGTGGTCCTGCCTCTACGAACCTCCCCGCTCGTAGTCCTACTCTACGAACCTGCTCGCCCGTAGTTCAACACATGTGATCCACCAGCTACGTACCTCCCCGCATGCAGCATCTCTCAAATGTGAGCACAGAACATACAAACCTACCTCGCTCGTATCCTCACAGGATAGTAATTGGGTATGAACCTCCCCGCTCATACCATCACATGTCAATCACCATCCATGAACCTACCCGCTAAAGGCACAACATCTCCTGATCCACGTTTGCATCAATGCGTACAAACAATATCCACAAATTGCACTAAACTCGCTTGGGCTAGAAGCGTTAGCTTAAGCGACTAGGCCTGTCTGCTCAAGCTAAGCTTACTCGCCTGAGCGAGCATGCTACCATGGTTTACGTGCGAAGACTCGCTTAGGCGAGCTCGTCTCGCTTGGGCGAGATCTCCCTTCACTCAACACAACATCACTCGCCTAGGCGGCGAGACATTATAACACACACTCCTCAGTTGCAATTCCTCGCTTAGGCGAGTACCTCTTGCTTGAGCGAGGTACTCTATCGCTCAAACCATGGGCTCCTCGCCTGAGCGAGACCCTCGAGCATAACCTCACCACCACGCGATTTCTCGCCTACGCGGGCTGCTCTCGCCTGAGCGAGATGTGCAAACACAGCCCAGAATTTCGTTTCTGCTATTCTCGACTAGGCGAGCCTAGTTAGCTTGAGCAAGAATAGCACTTACCCTCCCTGTAATGCACGCAGAAACCTACCCCAACATGCCCAAAACCCCATTCTACTATGCCAAACAATTCATCTCAGGATACAACATTATGTGCATGATTTGGACACCAAATTAGTCACCTAAAAATATGAAATCAGACCTTATACACCATCAGTACATAAAATCCCATAATTTCCATACAAACTCAGAAGGGTTTTATCACATTACAACAAAACAATTCCACAACCCAATTCGTAGCATGTTGTCAAGAAAATTACATGGCAAAGGTACATAATTACTGCACATTTCAATATACACGAAATTCGCCTCAATAATCATATAATTGCATGGAAAGGAGCTCCCCTAACCTGGAATTCCTTGCTTAATTGGGTCTTTTAACCTTAGCTTTGTACTACCACCAATAACTCCATTTTGCTCTTCAAAACTCATAGACCTGTATCGCCCAACATAATCATGCATATGATTAAAATTAATAATAAATCAAATAACACATACATGACATAATAGGACTCGAACCCAAGTCCTTTCACACAACCAAAGTACTCTCAACCACTTGAGCTAGCACTTTTCCACGTCACAACAACTAACATTAAATGTCATAAAGGCTTCTACTACTCGCATTTATTAAATAATTATTTATTTAATTATTTAATTTTCCCGGGTCTTACAGAGTAGAGACCCTCTGTACGAGCCACAACTCACACACTCACATAAGTAACACATACCATTCTAAACCATAACTCAAGGAATGTCTAGTGTTCATCTTCTATCCTGAGCTACAACTCAAGGGATGTCATTCCGAGCCACAACTCAAGGAACGTCATTCTGAGCCACAACACAAGGAATGCCACGTGTTTACTCTCTATCCCGAGCACAACTCAAGGGATGTCATTCCGAGCCACAACTCAAGAAATGCTCCAGCAAAGTCCATCCTTAAGGTATCACCCCAAGCCTTGTAGACTACGCACATCCAATGAAATAAGCCACAAGTTGTGTAAAACTTTAAATCTCATTATGCACCTGAAACTACTACTCCAAGCACACCATACAAATACTTGACCATGGACCTGGATACATCATGCTCGCACGAACCTGCCCGCTCGTGGTCCAACCTCTATGAACCTCCCAGCTCATAGGCCAATTCTACGGACCTCTTCGCCTGTAGTCCAACACACATTATCCATCCAGCTACAAACCTCCTCACTCGTAGCAACCCTCAAGTGTGAGCACGAAACATACGAACATCCCCGCTCGTATCCTCACACGAGAGTCTCATTAATATGAACCTCCCCGCTCATATTAATCATGTGTTGATCACCAGTCATGAACCTGCCCACTCAAGACATTGTTAAGCATCTCCTGGTCCAAGTCCACATCACAACTACACAATACGCAAGCCAAAAGAGAACATTGCCCTCTGCACTATTGCCTGGCGCTGTCTATAAGCCGCTAAGCGAAATGCCAGCACACACCGCCTGGCGGAACCCTCTCATCGCTAGGTGCCAAACAAAAATAAAGCCATTGTCTTAGTGGCTATCGCCTGGCGTGAGGTACCTCACCGCCAGGCTCCACTCGTTCCAGGGACATCCTTGGTACTTCTATCGCCTGACAATCTAGTCAGTACTACCAGGCGTTATATCAATAGCGTGTCAGCTTCTAACTTAGCACCTCAACGCAAAGTGTAACACCTCAACCTTCTCAAATATGCATCCAAACTAACTATTTACATTTCTATAATTATCAGCTTAACTCAAGATTACAACCAACACATTATGCAATTCGATAACATAAGTTCACAAATGCACATCCATTTATACTCATGCCAACACTTATGTGGAGCCAATAATCAACATGTTCTTATACCTTATAAGTTAGCAACCACCTTCTCATTTATTAACCTAAAGCATATAACTCACCTTAACCATTACCTATAATAACATTTATTTTTACCAATTCAATATATTAAGTCTCAATTTGCATCATCACTTATGCATATAATTTCACACATTTCACCAATTTTTGCATCTACATACCATTCATTATAATCACAATGCTAAAATTTTTGCATTTATCCCTACTCCATGCACGGTCAGAATAGGCCCCAACAAAACCCAAGTAGACAAAATCACAAGGAGCTTCCACTACACTTGTTTCGCCTGGCGGCAAGTATGCAGCGTCAAGCGGTGCATCAGTTTTTGGGCAGAACCCAGATCCTTCCTGCACCTGTGCGAACCCTAAAACATAGAATCCTATTCCAGTCCATCATAAGCATACAATATTAATCCCACTCTTAGGGAAATCAAACCAAAAATCATGAGTAACACATATCTCTACCTACTATCCTGCAATTCAAATCTCCACCTTTCAAAGTAGAGAACAAAATGTTAACGATCACCTATCAAAATTTCAGCTAAATCGAATGGTTAACAAACTGGGAAACACAGTTTTATGAAAACTATGCAAACTAGAAAAATGTAGTCTCCCAACGACTAGATCCTGCCGCCCAGCAAAACAAAACCAGAGACCTGGCACCTGGCAATAGGAAACCACCGCTCAGCGGTCCTTGTTGCACCTATGGTGATCAATTTAAAAGCACTCAAACATATAGAATTTAACAAAGGTTCATCTATCATGCATAAAACTACCCAAAACCAAAGGTGTACGTTCAAACAGAAACCACAAAGTCGCAGAAAATGAACCAATCCAGTTTGTATCGCATGACAGGGCTATATTGCCGCCAGGAAATTTCTGGGCAGAACCCATAATCTTAGTTCAAACATCATGCGTCGTCTGGCGGGAACATCATTCTAGAAACATGAAAAATCTATAAACCTGGCAGAAACAAAACACACAAATGCATCCCATACATTACACAATTATATAATTAAAGGTTAAAGCACGAAGTGCAGCTCCCCTAATCTGGATTCCTAGCTCCCAATTGCATGCTTACCATCCTTAGTGATAGCAAACGTCTCACTTCTTGAATCCTTCTACTTTTCCCACATAAATAGGCTTCCAATTTCCCTCTCAGCACTCTTTTTTAGTGTAGGTTACTAGTGTCTATCAAAATGGTACCTTCTTACCTTAATTCCACTCTTATTTTCACTTTGCAGCTCATGCTTTAATTCACTTAATTACAAAAGCGAAATTTTCATTAAGACTAGGTTTAATGGTCATTCAATTGCCATTACCTTGTGGTTTCCTAGCCTCCCCTGACTCTGTGTCTCGCGCTTTTCAACCTGAATTCAATTCCCGTAATTATTCTATTTTGTGAAACTACATACATCAATTAATAAAATAATATAGTAATAGAATCTAAGATAGTGTCTTACTTATAAGTGGCCCTTTCGGGAACTCTTGGGGGAGACTGGAAAGTAAGACGAATTATACCTTTCCCTTCGTGCCCCTCACCCAAGGTCACCAGTTCTCCATTCAATCCGATCGAGGAATAAGCCAAGACCCTCCTTACGAGGGTTAGGTTCAAGGGTTCATTCGAAGACGCATCTCCTCTCTTCAGGAAGTAATCTCTAGTTCCTGTCAAGGATGCTAGCGTATACCCCAGGGTGATCATCACCACCTGCACCTCACATCTCGGCACGGAACGTGTAACTCGCCATTTGCTCCTTAAGACGGCTATGGTTTTTCTGATCCTACTCATTCATGCCAAAAATAAAATTTGGCCAAATTAAATTAATACACAATTAGCATACATAGAACTCGAACCCAAGTCCTCTCAACATGCCTAAATACTCTCAACCATTTGAGCTAGTATTATTCCACATCATAAATCTCAATATTAAATGCCATAAAGGTTCCCGCTATCCGCATTTATTAAATAATCATTTATTTAATTATTTAAATTTATCGGGTCTTACAGTTTCATCATTCCTTTTTGAAACCTCTATGCTCTCTTCAATGCTCATATGCCTCGTTGCCCTTTGCCTAAGCTCATCCATGGTTTCTATGGAGTCAACATATAATGTGTCTAAGAATTTTCTTGGCTTGAGGTTGACCATGGGAGAATGGATGACTATTGTGGGATGTAGGTCAGGAATTTTTAACGATTCTTTCGCGAAGCAGACCATGTATTATCTTAGTGATTCATTGTCTCCATGCACAATTGACGAAGTCAAGCTTGTAACCATTGTTTTGTAGTCGACGAACCTAGTTAAGAACCTTGCCAAAAAAATGTCAAAGAATCAATAGAGTTTATGGGTAAAGAATAATATCGTTCCAAGGCAAGACCCGTTAGAGTCATCGAGAACAGATGGCAATGTACTCCCGAATCTTCGGAGAAATGCCTTACTTGAGTCAAGTACACTTTGGCGTGGGCTTCTGAGTTTGATGAGGATTCATACTTGATCATGTTGGGCCACTTTCACTTGTTAGGCAACTGAGTCGCCATCACCTCAAGCTTGAATAGGTGAAAACCTTCAATGTTTTCCTTCATTATGTCTTTCAGAGGAGAAAATGAATCTTCTTAAAAGGTTGATTTAGGTCAATGACTCAGGACCCTCATTGTGACATCTTGCCCTCTAGTGTGGGAACACCACCTCCCTTTTCCAAATGTTTGGTTTTTAGATTAGATTGGGCCACATGTTCCTAGAATGCCTAGAGGTTGTTTCAGTGTTGCATCATCTCTTCTTGGTGTTGTACCTTCAACGTCTCCATGTCTTTATCAATATTGCCCTACAATCCTACTAATGTTTCTTTGGAGATTCTCTTCGTTCCTTCGTAGGATGGCTTCAAGGCTCCACTTGATTTGTCCATGTAAGGTGTAATTAAGGAGGATGCAACAATTTTGCTTCTAGTCAATACCATAAGTATATTGGCCGGAGACAAACTTTACTCAGTCCCACGGTAGGTGCTAAATGATCTTATCGAAAATGAGAGGAAATTCTCTAAGATAATGTCAGGTCTGTAATCAGCAGCTCAATCAAATAGGAAACATCCACCAATAGAAGATTCTTCGATGCTCAAATCAATAAAAGCATAAGAAAATATGAATATAAAAGTATATGAAGGTGCCATATCTATAGACAAATGTGGGTTGGGGTAATTAAATGAATATTATCAGTAATTGGCAAATTATGCCTTTATAATATCATTGATTTCCAATAATAATGTTTTTTGATTGCATTTTTAATATCATTCATTGACAAGAGTGATGTTTGATGAAAGCATGCACGGAATATTTCTTTGTTCTTCACAAAAAATATTGTTTTGTTAATATGTATAAGCCTGCTTTTACTGAAATCATGACCAACTGATCATCATGCGCCCTTACAAAGACAAAAAGAAACAACAAATGAGCAAGATTCCAAGAAAACTCATCTTTCTAGAAAACAGTCCCATGGTGGAACTATAGAATGAATTCTGAAAGCATTAAACATCCCTTTTTATTATAAAATATTTAAATATGTTTCCAATACTTAGAAAAAACTATCTTTCTTCTTTTATAACTTTCCCAGCAAACTATTAAATGGTGTTGCTTGTTATTCGGAAAGAAGTGTGAATCAATGGATCATTCCAAAATACAAAAAAAAAAAACTTATATTGAAAAAGTTTAAATGCGTCAATGCTTTTAATTATTTAACTATTTTTATTTTCAATTTATTAAATATTTTTATTTAAGTTTTTATTTTTTAAATTTGTAATAATATACTATTATTACACATTTTGTTTCTGATTTTTATATGATTATTAATTACTTTTACTCTTATATCTATCTATTTCATAACATTAAGTAATATTATATTCTTTATTTTCATTTTCAATACTTTTATTAACTTTTTATTTATCATGTAAGGCATTACAATGAATATATGAATCTACTATACATTTTTGTTTTTATTATTGTATATGTGAAGGTCATTAGTTATTTAAATGTATAAATATATATTATTTATCTATTTTTCAACTTGTCACATGTAATACAGTATCACATGTCAATAGAGATCTGACACATAATAATTTTCTTAAAATTAAAAAATAAATAAAAGAAAGAAAAATATCATAGACTGATAATTGGCACGTTGTTAATATTTTTTTTCTGAAAATAATCTAATTAAAACATATGTTTTTCAAAAGTTGGGATGTAATTGACACGTTTTTAAAAGCGGCGACCAAAATGACACATCCGAACGAAAGTGAGTATCATCTGACTAATTAAGCCTTTTTAAAACTTTTATTTAACTTTTTATTTATTAAATTTGTAAGGTTAAATTTATTAAAATTTTAAGGTTAAATGGATATATGAAGGTTTTTTATTAGCAATACAAAGATAAATTTAAATGGGACAGTTGGGTTGTCTCAACCTTTAAAAAGAAGACAAAACAATTAATAACATTCTTATGAGCACCTCCTCTGCAAGGCTAAACTGAAACACACACATATATATATATATATATATA
>Ga0214544_1010028_pt1 | contig 14316 bp, 9 predicted proteins | sample CNSS3metaG_FD_160074 | JGI IMG/M metagenome (GOLD analysis project Ga0214544, IMG submission 160074) | Root nodule microbial communities from cowpea collected in UCLA plant growth center, Los Angeles, California, USA - CNSS3 | ecosystem: Host-associated > Plants > Roots > Nodule | place: USA...
AAGTGGTGTCTAAGGTCTTATATGTGTAAGACTAATGTCATATAACCATATAGAACCATAATCTCCCAATAACCATATGCCATAACCATGCCCATAACCGTATATGAGAAATATATATAACTTATCAAAACACTAGTGCAGATTATTGTTTTTAACTCGCCTTATATGTCTCGGTTATCAAAAAACCGAAGCATATAATGGCGCGGTGACATTTTTGCAATTTCACCCAACTTTTATGCCTCGGTTCACAGAACACCCGAAGCCAAAAACGGTGTTATGCTTCGGTTGATAAAAAATCGGTGCCAAAAGCTAGCATATGCCTCGATTGTGGAGAATCGAAGCCAAAAACTCACATATTTGGCCTCGGGTGATTGACAACCGGTGCCAAAATGCGTGCCCTTTTTTCTTTTTCTTCTTCCCCGTCGCAGTCTCCATTTCTCTCAACAACTCCATTTCTCTCTTCTCTCTCCCTGCAACCTACCCCTCCACCGTCACTGGTTCTGCAACCTACCCCTCCATTTTAGGGTTTGTTGAAAAGGGTGGCTAAAATGCAAAGTGGAAGAGGGGTTAAAACCAGGGGGCTCAAACGTTGGTAGATCTGGGCACGTTGGCGATGTTGGACCAAAGTCGGGAAGCAGAAGCTGTGCTAACCACATCTAGAACGATTGAAGGGATGGAGGGAATCTGGTGTGTGACGTAGGAGCTTTGTGCAGTGAGGAGCAGAGAAATTATGGTAATAAATGGAAGCACTAGCAGCATTTTTCTGTTGGAGAATGTCCATGGCACCGAGGAAGAAGACGATGGGTGAAATAGTGGCTTCTAGTGTTACCTGCGCAAGGTTCCAAACGGGGCGGAAGATGTCGTTGGTGGGTTGGTCGAGTTCGTTGTAATCGGTGGCGAAGGTGAGTGCGATCTGATACTCCTTCAGGACCGTGTTCAAGAAGTGTGGAGGAGATTGTGAACGGAGATTCAACCTGTGTGGTTAAGGGAAGTGTGGAGGAGGACGAAAACTACGTTCCTGTTCCGATTCAATTTGGATATTGCCGATTTCCATCGTGCTCTTGAACGACTTACCACAACTGCAGTGGTGTTCCAAAAAAATGTCCCCTATGACCTCGGTTCTTACGTTACCCGAGGCAAAAAAAGCGCTTTATGGTTTCGGTTAACACCCGAGGCCAAAAGTCATACCTTTTGGCCTCACCCCAATATGCTTCGGTTCTAAAATCGAGGCAAAATAACAAAAACAACCAGGGTCAAAAGCGCTTACTACACTGGTGAAACAAGCACCCGTAATAGTATAATTCAAAAAAATATGACTATCATTCACTATTATATCATGATATTAAACCATGAATACCATTTTAGATAAGTCTTTTGTACCTCATCAATTTGATTTGGTGGGTATTGTCAAATTTGAGGACGCTTTTCCCGGATCACATTCTAATGAATTTTTCAATTCATTGTATGTAATTCTAAGAACTTTAGAGATTTGTTTTTCATTGTTTTTTGAATTTTTGGTTCTCATGAAATTTCTTAAGTTTAGTTACCGTAGATGCATTTTTTTTCATCTTTATCACAAACCTTCTTCTTTTACAAAAAGAATAAATTCTTTTACTCTTTATCATAATCTTTCTAATATAAATTTATCATCTCTCACCTATTTTTAAAAAAAGATAATATTTTTAAAATCTTATAGCTAGTCAGAAAAAAAAACCCTAATCTATTTTATAAATCAATGTCTCCATAAAAATTTTTATTTTATCTTTATTTTATTTTGTATTATAATTTTCCATAATATAAACTTAATATAAATAATATATAAATATAATTTAAAAAAGATATAAATATATATAAAAAATAAAACCCGCGGGTATCCGCGGATAAAACCTGCAATGGGTAGGAAATGAATATTGTAAATGGATACCCGCGGGTAACGGGTACGAATATTTTTAAATCCGCATGCTAAAGGGGTAGGTACGGGTATCATAGTATATGTACCCGTGGATACCCGTAGCCGCTATACTCTAATTTAAATTCAAACAAAAAAAAACATGATTAAAATATTAACATATTGATTTTGAATGAGTTATCTTTTTATTAATTAGTTTTAAAAAAAAATCATTTCTTTGTAAACTATCATTCAACACTATTTAAATGTGTTATTTGGACTTTGTTTAAAATTTATGAATGTTATGTATTTTATTTTATTTGAATTTACAATTAAAATATGTTGTTAAATATTTATTTTTATTTTTCTGTAAATACTCGCGGGTGGATATCCGTGAATATTAAAAAATTATGCGGGTACCCACATAACGGATACCCGACGGATATGGGTACGGGTACGGGACAAATATTTATTTAACGGATAGGATACGAGGGAGCTACTACCCGTACCCTACCCGCTCTGTTGACATGCCTAGTCACTACAATGTTCCGCTCCTAAGAAGATACCTCAATAGTAACCAATTTTAGTGATCAAAAGTTGTTAGTCGCTATAGTGACCAATTTAGTTACCAATTTATAAAGTTAAAAATTATTGGTTATTAAAATAGTCACTATTATGAATGAAAAATTATAATTGGTTTCTAAATTGGTTTTTAAAATTTAGCTACAATGATTTTGGCTACCAAAAGAAATTGATTACTAAAAATTAGCTACCTAAAATTTGATTACCAAAATGAATTAGTTTCTAAATTAGTCTTTAATCAATTAATGATCAATTTAGTGAGCAATTATAATTATTTGTTTATAATAATCTATTTTAATAATCAATTTTTAATAATTTAAAGTTTTTGTTAAGTCCCCGTAAGAACAGATTCCAACATAATTTTAAAGTATAATTACTGATTTGGTACCCCAACTTTTTTGTTAAGTTCAACTTGGTACCCAAATTTTTGGTTTGTTCAATTTAGTACCCCAATTTTTTAAAGAGATTCAATTTGGTCCTCTCCGTTAAGTTGGAGTTAACACCGTGTCCGTACAGGACACGTGTTAAGCCAGAGAATTTTTATTTTTTTTTAAAAAAATATTTTTTTTAAAAAAAATTTATTTATTTTTCAACAAATTTAAAAACTGTCACGTGTCATTTATCATCGTGCCACGTGGCAGCTTACAATCATGACACGTGGCAGTGGTAATAATTGTTTCAATTTAGTACCCCAATTTAAATTTTTTGTTCAATTTAGTACCCAAGTTTTTAAAATGATCCAATTTCGTCTTCTCCAATTTAAGACCAAATTAGTAAATAAGCTTAATTACAACCTATATATACATGTTATAATAATTTTTTCTAATATATACATCAAATCATTTCACCTAAATACTTAAATTATTTTATTTTTACATTTTAACCTTTGTGAGTTTTTACACATGAAATTTTTTACACTTGTAAAAAATAAAATAATTTGAATATTTATGTGTAGTGATTTGATGTATAAATTCAAAACAATTATTTTAACATGTATATATAAGTTATAATTAAATTTAGTTACTAATTTGATCTCAAATTGGAAAGGACGAAATTGGATCATTTTAAAAAATTAGGATACTAAATTGAACCAAAAATTCAAATTGGGGTACTAAACTGAAAACAACTATTACCACTCCCACATGTCATGATTGTAAGTTGTCGGCATGATAATAAACTGACATGTGGCAGTTTTAAATTTTTTTGAAAAAAAAAATAATTTTTTAAAAAAAAAAATAATTTTTTTTTAAAAAAATTTAAAATAAAAATAAAAATTTCAAAGCTTGACACGTGTCCTGTACGGACACAGTGTTAATTCCAACTTAACGGAGAGGACCAAATTGAATTTCTTTCAAAAATTTGGATACTAAATTGAACAAACAAAAGATTTGGATACCAAATTGAACTTAACGAAAAAGTTGGGGTACCAAATCAGTAATTATACCTAATTTTAATATAATTTATTTTCACATTGTCATGAAAACTACAATATGAAGTAATAATAAGTCTTAAAATTAAGGTTTGTGACTTCAACCCGATACATATAGAACTTTAAGAGCACTTTATTATGTCACTTAACTTTTGCAGGACCCTAAACTAATGCTCATCGATTACTTCCACGTTTTAGTGTACTGCACATTGCTAAATTGTTGAAATCCTGCATTGATTCCCAAGCACCTTTGCCTAACAACCCCTATTAAGAGGAGATAGACCCTATTGAAGTACAATGTTATAAATGAATGTGATCTATGAGAATGACGACTATGATCTATAATCCTATATTTAACGAAATTGTCTCTCATGCGCTTAAGTTTGACAAATTCTATCTTTTCTCGTGCTTAAGCTTTGTAGAGGTGTGTGTACCTTAACTGTAATTAAATAAATTTTTCATCTATATTATTTGAACATGAAAGTATTATACGAACTTTTTTTAAGTTACTAATCTTACCATCAGTGAAGCCGACAAAAACTAAACTAATATTAAAAATAGATTTTATTAAACATAGACCTAGTCGATGCTAAATTAAATAAATTTTAAAACAATGCATTTGCATCAACCAAGATGACACTAAACTATTTTAATTACAAAATTAATTTGAAAATTTATGATGAATTAACATTGACAAAGCTAACTCTAATTATAGTCAAGTAAGCCAATACTACTCAGTATTGGTTAAGCTAACATTACTTAAAGTCGATCTTCAAAACTCAACACTAATAAATTAATGTCCAAGATTTTAGAGTCACGTGCACATGCAATGCAAATCTGATGGAAATAACTATTTATTGGCAATTTTTACTTTTTAACTTTGACTTTTCACTGAATCTATATTAATGCATGATTTCTCGTAATAAAATTTTAGATTTGAAAATACTTTTAATTAGTATTGCCATTTTATGTCTTTTGTAATCCCCTTGAATTATACTTTTTGTGTTGATTTAATATACACACAAATATTGGCCTTAAAAACGTTTGATAGTGTTAAATAAGTTTGAATGTTTCCCATCTACAACCTATATTATATGGTGTTTAGTCAAATTGTCGTAGTAGTTTTCTATTATTTTGTTTCTTTAGTTTTATAGATAGACATCCATTATTCTTTTTGTAGTACAATATATGTGATATACATTGTATTGTGAGATATTTTTTCGTGATATATATAAGCTTGTATTATAATATAGTTGTTTACTTTCATCCTTGTTCTTATATTTTTCTTATTACTATTGCATAACCTTTAAAAATCATGTTATCTTCAGAACGTGTGACAAATTCAAGTGTGAAGTTCAGACTCTCACATTGAGCGAAAAATAGCAAGGTCGACAATTTATATATATATATATATATATATATATATATATATATATATATATATATATATATATATATATATATAATCCACAAATAAATATTTTAAGATTTTAGGTTTGAGGCAATATTAGGCCTCTTACGTGGATTCACTCATTGAAGTACATACAGAATCTTGTAGGTATGTCCACTCAAAAAATTTAACAAGTGACCCTCTATGAGAACAAGAGGAAGAAAGTCAAAAGGAGTAATGTTTGAAGAAATCACCACCAAGTTTGACATTAAGAAGTTATCTAGTGAGAACAACTTCAAATTTTGGAGGATAAAGATCGAAGCTATCTCGTTATATTAAGGATGTGCTAACGTGATAAAGGGTAAGATAGATATTTTAGTGTTGTTGTCTAAGGTAGAGAAAACTAACATGGTCAACAAAGTTGAAATATCCATAGTAATAAAGGGTAAGATAGATATTTTAGTGTTGTTGTCTAAGGTGGAGAAAACTAACATGGTCAACAAAGTCGAAATATCCATAATTCTATGTCTTGAGGATAAAGCACTCCGGGAAGTTGTAAATAAGATAATTAATATGTGGATGAACCTTAAGTTATTGTATATTACAAAATCTTTGGCACATAGAATCTTCTTCAAGCAACAATAGTATTCATTTAGGATGACTGAATTAAGAACAGTGATTAAGCAGCTGACATATTTTAACAATACTTTGGATGACCTACAAGCATTGAAACACTAACACAAAAAAAAAAGCTTACCATGTCATTGATGTTACATTTAACGTGCAAGCACCTAATGTTAGAAAAGGACTTATGACATTTTTTTAAATAACTACTCAAAATTTATGTCCGATCCCATATAATAAAACTTAAATTTGCTATTTAACGTTTAGGCTGGCTGCACCAGACATAAAAGGAAAGAGCAAATTTACATCTGAAGATAGGGGTGAAACATAAATTTTGAGTTTTTTACAACTAAAACAACAACTCCCACTCTCCTCACTTGTTGCACGCAAATAGATTTCCTTTTTCTTCCAAAATTCCCACTGCACTAGCGATAACGCAAGAAGCCCATAGCTTCATTGGCCTCCCAAACCTTGGTTTGTCCATTTCCATTGTGCATTTTATCTCAAGTGTTCGTTCTCTCATATTGTTTTTCAAATTAAGGTCAGCTTTTGTTGGCACTGGACACTTGTTATTGCATGTTATTTCATTGGTTTGATTTTTTCATTTCCATTGATTTTGGAACATTAAAGAAGGATTTGGAAGAAGTTTGTTTGAGACATTTTTTTAAATTATTTTTTTGGCATTTTGTGTTTTATTTGAATTTGTACCATATTTGTTGTATTAAAGTTAGTTTTATCTTAATTTTAATATATGTTAATATTTAGATAAAAAAAACATTGTTAGTTTATATTAAAATTTATTAGGTGTTTGATTAAATTGTATTTTTAGTTTAAATTAGATATATGATTAATTTTAGATTTATTATATGCTTAATGTTTATATAATTATTTATTAGATGTTTGATTAATTAATAAAGTATAATTAAGTGCATTGTTATTTTATATTAAGATTTACTATAATTTTAGATATAGATATTAAGAGAACCTTAGTTCCCATTTGAGATTTAATGCAAATGATTAAACTTTAAGCATTTGTATTAAATATTGAATTGTCCGGTCGAATAATTTGGAAAACTTAGTTTTCATAATTTTTTAATATGTGGACATTGTAAGTTTATACATAAGTTTTAAAAATATTTCGGCTTAGACGGTAAGATCCGAGAAATTAAATGATTAAATAAATAATTATTTAATATAAATGCGTGTAAAGAGTATTTATTGCATTTAATGCAAAAAGTTATGACTAGGAATAGTACTAGTTCAAGTGATTGAGAGTGCTTGACTATTATGTGGGTCTGAGTCCTGTATAAGACAATTATGTGTTAATTTAATTTTTTTATTATTTAAATAATATTTTTACTATGATGCATGATATTATATTCCTAGAGGTACATAAATTATCATGAAACCATCAGGTTAATGAGAATTGATGGCCATTTATATACACAATTAAACATTTTCAATTTTTTTATTAATAGAATTAATTAAGAGGTGATTAGAAGTTTTTGAGAGCTAACGTAGAGGCTAAGCTCAGCTGGAAAATAGTGAATTTTGTGCACCTAAAAGAGAGATAGTTGAGGGCTGGAAACCATTTTTGGAGTGGAAGCAAGAGCTAGGGAGGTTTTGGGTCAAGGACACACTATAAATTCGAAATTGGAGCAAGGCGTCTAGGTTAGGAGATCTCCTTTACGTGTGTGTGTGTGTGTATATATATATATATATATATATATAATCTGTGATGTTTTTGTAGTGTGATGCGTGAAATGATGCCTTTGCATAATCGAATTCTCCTTGTGTTCGCGTTTGTGGAAAATTTCCAAGAACTGCTTGCCGGCTTTGAAGGCCTGCCAGGCGATGCATGAGTGTTGAGCCCAATTTTGGGTTTTAGAGATGAATCGCCTGACAGTAAGGGTGATTCTGCCAAGCGACGCAAGCCTTGATTCATTTTCTGCATTTTTATGGATTTTGTGATTGTTTAGATTTTCTAGAAATATTTCTGTGTGCGTTTTGAATTCATGAAAATTGTGAAATTTATGATTATTGCTATCTGCGTAGTCTTGGTGATTGAATGGGAAGCATCCATAGGAGGGGATCTTGTTAGGGTTTAGGGGCTGAATTATTGATTTGATCTCTATAGTGTAATCAGGATGAAATTGCGATTGTCTGATTTTACTGGAAGTAAATGCAAAAGGGTAAAACTAATTTGGTGTAGTTTCACACACTTAATTAATTGAAATGTGAATTAGGGGTTTTGGGTTTTTCACTAGTGCAAGAAAAATCTGGGTTTTTACCTAGAATATGATGTGCGGCCTAGCGGTAAGAATGCGCCGCTAGGCTTTGTTAGAAATTCAAGTGTGAGTCTAAGTCCCACATTGGCTTGAAATGAGAAAGTAGAGTACTATATAAGGATAAAGACCCATAAACCCATTGTCTTAAGGTTTTGGGTTGAGAGTGGTGTCAATGCCTTATGTGGTTAGGCTCAAGTCTCATTGGTGTTGTATCTTCCCAGTGAAACCCCCACCATAAACCTAACAGATAAGCGTGGCAGCAATGAAAATTGCAATCTTTGATTGTTTGTGCACGTTTTGGGTTCCGTGAGGGTAAGTGAAAATGTGAGTAATGATAGCCTTTATGGTATTTAATACTGACATGTATGATGTGGAAAAGTACTAGCTCAAATGATTGAGAGTACTTAATTATGTGAGGAGACTTGTGTTCAAATCTTATGTATGCCATTTATGTGATATTTAATTTATTATTATTTTAAATATGTGTTGGATCATGATGAGTGATAATATAATCATAGAATTATATAAATTATCATGAAACATGAATTGGTTGAATGGTTGTACATTGATTTGACATTGGCATGGTTATGGGTTTGAACCTTGGTAGACCTAAAATTAAACTTTCTTTTTCCCAAATTTTCTTTGGCATGAATGTGAAAGGTTAGAGGAACCCTAGATGCTTTAGGAGCAGCCAAGGGAGGCTGGAAATACAGCCACTAATGGACTTTGAATGAAAATTAAGTTAGCTTAATGTCAATTGTAACATCCCGACCGGATATTACGGATTTAAATAATAAAATAAAGAAAAGTAATTAAGCCGCAATTAACAAAACCTCATTTCCCAAAAACGCGAGAAATTTAAAACTTTATTAAACTATGAAAAGTCCAATATTCCATAATTTATAAACACAAAGTATAATAAATATCCACAGTGTTTACAAATTATTATTCAAAACACAAATCATCAAAACTCTCAATCTAGCCCACGCTCTGAGCCTAAGCCTCACCAGCTCCTCCTGCAATATCATATGCTCACGTGTACCGCGTACATGATCATTGCCAAACACAAGCAGATAGGGTGAGCTAAAAAGATAACACATAAATATACACCAATCATATATATATATATATATATATATATATATATATATAATAAAATATATAAAAATAAAATCTCTTCTTTTATCCTGCATGGCCACAACCATGAATGATATCATTTCACCACCAAGGAAACTCGTCCTTCTCTATCATATGGCCACAACCATGGAATATCAATGTACATCAAAGGAGACTTGTTCCCTTCCTTCCACATGGCCACAACCATATAATATCAGTACACATCAAGGAGACTCATTCCAGCTCTTCCACATGGCCACAACCATGCTAGTAGTGTTCTACATCTTCTAATGAGTATCTCATTGCGCCTTGCTACCACACCTATCGGCCACAACCGATAGAGCACGTGCGGGAATCATGTTACGGATCACACACCGTAACGCCAGGTGGAGTTCTCAAAGAACATAGTTCGTAATGTCCCAGGACTACCAAACTCGTCAGCAAATCACTAAGGAGGGTAATCCATCTGGACCCATCCGTACTGGCCACAACCAGCACACTCACACCAACAACACTCGCCAACCCGAGCCACAACTCAAGATTTTCTCGTGTTCATCCGCTATCCCGAGCCACAACTCAAGGGAAATCATTCCGGGCCACAACCCATCGAATGCCACATGCTTAACCTTTATCCTGGGCCACAACCCAAGGAACACCAGCAAGCCCACCATTGAGATATCTTAGAAGCCTTATAGACCATGCCTTACAAATTCCATCTCATTCCATTAATACAGCAGTAACACTTCCCTTGAACGCACAACAACACCCTCGCTCGCTTAGGCTAAAAGCCTTTGTTCAAACAGTCCAGCCTATCTCGTTTAAGCTAGGCCCGCTAGCTTGAGCGAGCCCCTAGAACAGCTGCAGCCCACGAATTCTTTTTTAAGTGAGCTCCTTCTCACTTGGGCGAGACCCTCACTCGCCCAGGATTAAAGTGCCTCATCTAGGCGACGAGTTCAACGAGACAGCGAAACCACCCTTGAAAGCTCGCTTAGGCAAGAGGCTATCGCCTAAGCGAGACGCACCTTCGCTCAAAACAATAAATCCCGCCTGCGTGAGATGTGCAACCAAGCCACACAAAAACACATGTGAGTTCTCACTTGGGTGAGGCACACTCGCCTAAGCGAGATGGCCTGTCGCCTAAGACCAAATTACCCCGCCTGAGCGAGATGCTCGAGCAGAGCCTGAAACTAAAACCATGTAACTCTCGCCTAGGCGAGTCCGGCTCGCTTGAGCGAAAAATGCAGACTTTGGCACTGTTTTACGCACACAACAACAACAATCGAACCCAAAATACACTCCAAATTCATACCATTCATTCAGCACAATTTCATTAGGCATATGAGCATAATTGGACACGAAAATAGGCCCCAACAACCCAACTTTGCATAATCACAGTATATACAGTGCATAACCCCATTATATTCATGCATTTAGGCCAAAAATTCAATAAAATAGTACCAACAACCATAACCCCTGATTCCCTCATGTGCAGCATGAAATTTAGGCATAGATTCATCCAAATTATGTAAGATATTACAACAAACTCAGAATTTCGGTTCCTCATATTCAACTCGAGGAATGCTACGTGCTTAACCCCTATCCCTAGCTCAACTCAAGGGATACGTTCCGAGCTCAACTAAAAGAACCCAACAATCTTACCTTTGAAGCATTACCAAAAGTCTCGTAGATCACGCCTACAAAGTCCAACGATTAGGACTTATAGCAGCCAAATCGCCTAGCGGGGGACACGTACCGCTAGGCGCTACCAACTTCCAGACCGCCTGGTAGGGGACACGTACGCCAGGCGCCAAGCGCCTCAAAATTCTCAAACACAGCAGCCACCGCCTGGCGGGTCAGCCCCCACCGCCAGGCGCCAGCGCTCCAGAACCTCATTATTTTTGCCTTTATCGCCTGGCGGTATCTCCCGCTTCGCCAGGCGCCACTCGCACCAGGAACCCCTATATACTGGTTATCACCTGGCGGTCTCGACTCTGGCGCCAGGTGCCCTGCACATCAGACGTTCCTGTTTTTATCGCTATCGCCTGGCAGTCCCTACTCTACCGCCAGACGCTATACCAGTAACCTACATTGTACTGACTTCAAAACTTAGTTTTTCACTCAAACAAGTTCAATGGTTATATCCAAGTTCTGTAGCAGTACCCACAATGCCTCGCATCCATTACAATCACTAGATCCAAAATATTCGCTTAATCTCATACTATTATTAAGATTCTCAGCATTAAGTTTACCACTCAATTTGCATCCAATGCCAGGCCAGCCTTGTTTCCAGTGATAGTATTTTCAACATGCACTCACATAATCCTATTCCAATATTCAACACTGTTCCACTAATCTTACTAACATTTCTCATTGCTACCTCAACCCCAAAGCACGTCCATTCTCCTTTAAAACTGGAACTCTAAGTGTTTTAACCCAAAATAGCACCATAGTATTTTTCCTTCCTGAATTTCTAACATGATCCAGGTTCCTCTAACTACCAATTAATCCAAAATGCTTGAAGTTAATCCAACAAACAGGTTGATTATACCTGTGGAACCTATACCAGCTGCTGCGTCATTCTACACCTCAACCATAAGTTCCTTATATTTAATTCTTGTTCCTTGCTTGAATAATTCATTCCCTCAAGTTGTTATCCAATATTTGCTTTACCCGTCATATATGAAAACGTCCTGACCATCCCAAAATCTCAGGGCCTTCAATGTATCAGCAACCACGCAGAGAGAGATATCTCTGCAATAGCGCCTGGCGGTAGATCCCGTGCCGCCAAGCGATGTGTATGAATTCTGGATTTTTTCCAGAAATCCTCCTCCCTGCAACATTCAACCTTAGTCTTGTCCAACTTTCTCCTAATTCACGCTCTAACTCAGTCGTATATAGCCCAATGAGCACACCACCCTCAACCCTTACAATTTTCCCCTTAAAATTTCTGTACCAATCTATCTAACAACAAAAATCCCCAATCTTTCCAACCTTAACACTGTTCCATTTGAATTATCATCCATTACATGAAATTTAAAGGCAGTCCAACATCAATTCATCCTTCTATAATTAACCCTAGTTTCCCCTCCGATCAAAATCACCCCAAAATCTCAAATCATTGAAACCGAACCAGAGTGATTCGCGTCGTCTGGCGGGTATTCATCACCGCCGGGCAACTCAACTAGAACCCAGAAAATTGGGTTTTCCAACACGTATCGCCTGGTGGTTGGGAGTTTACCGCCAGGCGGTTCCTCATCAGGAACCCAGAAATGGCAAGAATATATGTGTCGCTTGGCGGCTATGAACAGCCCGCTAAGCGGTTTCTGGAAAATTTCCAGAAACTCGGATTTTCAATGCAACAGTTAAGGGCCACACACATACATATTATCAATCATACAAATTTGCATAAAAATAGATAGAGTGTGGTTCAGCTCCCTTAACCTGGTTTCCTTGCTATTTTCCTTGCGAAATACAAAGTTCTTCTTCAAGGCAACAAAAGTCTTCTTAGCACTTTCACCAATTGGCTCCTATGCTCCCTCACACAACACCAAACATTCTGAACTCACTCTCTCAATGTGCAGAACGAAAAATGAACCACTAAACTCTCTCCTTCTCTCTCAAAATTCCAATTAATGGTGTGTTAATTACCCTTAATTACACTAAAACGAAAATATCATTAAAAGACTTATAATTTCTATTCATGATTACTTAATAGGGTTTTCTCCACCCTTTCATATTCAAGCCAAAAACTCAATTTAGCAAAAATAAAGTTTAATTTAAGTTCTCCAAGGCTTGAACCCACAACCATGCAATTGCCAAATCAATGCCTAACCATTCAACCACTTCATAATTCATGCCAACTAATATAATTCAAATATTATATTCTTAATTGACATGCACAATCAAATTATTAAAACAATGATAATTAAATATCACATAAATGGCATACTTAGGACTCAAACCCAAGTCCTCTCACACAATTAAAGTACTCTCAACCATTTGAGCTAGTACTTTTCCACGTCATACCAATAAAAAATTAATGTCATAAATGATCTTCCCACCCACATTTATTAATTAATTATTTAATTAATTAATTAAATTCTGCGGGTCTTACAATGATCAAAAAAGGGAAGCTCTAGATTATCAAATTTTAAGCAAGGAATTAGGTTAGGGGAGCTATTCATCGCATTTCTTGATTTTAAATTCATAATTATGAATTGTATGATAAGCATGAATGTATTGTACACGTGATTTTCTAGACTATGACAAGTTTTTGGAATTTTTCCAGAAATCGCCTGGTAGGCCTTCAAAGCCGCCAGGCGACTCATGTTAAAACAACCCAGTTTATGGGTTTCTGTTAAGAATCACCTGGCGGTGAAGAGCTGCCGCTAGGCGATGCGTGTTGGTGTTCTTTTCATGAAAAAGCGTTGTTTTTCGTACTTTTTGTGCATCAAGAACCGCCGGGCGCTAGTTTTGTACCGCCAGGTAGCAGGTTCCTGACTTTTGGGTGCTAGGAGCCATTGTTTTTCTAGTTTGCGCAGGTTTCGTAAAATTGTATTTCTCGGTTTGTTAATCGTCCGATCTAGGTGAAATTTGACAGGTGATCTATAACATGTAGTTATTCACTTTGAATGGTGGAGATTTATTTGGAGGTCACTAGCGAGAGATATATGTTATGCACGATTGTTGCTTTTGAAGTCTTTAAAATGCATGAATAACCTCTTGATAATTCCAAGTAACTTCTAATGAAGCATGATTGGGTTATGTTGTAAGTCTCTATGAATTTGAATGTTCCTTTGGGTTAGTCACATGTTGAGAATTGGTTTATTGGTGAATGCAAGTGTATCAATATAAATTTGCATTGGTGCATAGGATCATGTGCTTAAGTTGTCAGAGTGTTACTACTTTATATTTGTTTGAGCATATGTTATTTATAAGTTGAAAATGAATGCTAGCACGGATTTAAAGGGTGGAATATATATATATATATATATATATA
>Ga0214544_1010032_pt1 | contig 14307 bp, 10 predicted proteins | sample CNSS3metaG_FD_160074 | JGI IMG/M metagenome (GOLD analysis project Ga0214544, IMG submission 160074) | Root nodule microbial communities from cowpea collected in UCLA plant growth center, Los Angeles, California, USA - CNSS3 | ecosystem: Host-associated > Plants > Roots > Nodule | place: USA...
TATTTGGTATTATAATCTAAAATGTAAACAATTATAATTTATTTTAAACTTTTATTATGATTATTATTTGTTCTTTGTATCATTTTGATCAAATGATGTATTATAACTTTTATTAGTGCATAAAAAAAGATTCATTAGAATTTAAAAGATTGAAGTAAAAAGACATTTAAAATTTATTTTAATTTGAATATTTGTTTTCCTTTTATATTTCTTAAAAAATATTTTTTAATTTTATCAACTAGGTTTCATTAATGTTTGTAAATTTAATAAAATGTGTTGATTCTCATGAAATTTTATTTGGTATTATAATATAAAATGTAAACAATTATAATTTATTTTAAATTTTTATTATGATTTTTATTTGTTCTTTGTATCATTTTGATCAAATGATCTATTATAAATTTTATTCGTATATAAAAAAGAGATTCACTAGAATTTAAAAGATTGAAGTAAACAAAAATTTAAAATATATTTTAATTTGAATATTTATTTTCCTTTTATATTTTTTTAAAAAATATTTTTAAATTTTATCAACTATGTTTCATTAAGATTTGCAAATTTAATAATTGTTTTGGTTCTCATAAAATTTTATTTGGTATTATAATCTAAAATGTAAACAATTATAATCTATTTTAAAGTATTTGATATCGAAGAAACAACCATTTTTCTAATATTGAATATTTGATAATATTATGTTTCCTTTACCATAATTTTTTATTATTTTATAAAAATTAATTAAAATTAATATTGAAGTAGTAAGAAAATGGGTATAGGTATGTATTCGAAATTATACCCGTTACTTGGTGGGGATGGGGATGAGACAAAAGTTTGATACCCGTTAGATTTGGATATGGGAATGAGATGAAATTTTGTACGGAGATGGATATGGGATAACGAAACTCATACCCGCCCTGCCCCATTGCCATCCCTATTTACATCGCATTCATTTTTCTTTTAGGATATCTAAAAAAATGTTTAAACATATCAAGTTTTGATTAATTTTTATTTCTAAACTTTAAAAAAAAAATAGATGTAATTTTTCTGATCTAATTGAATTAAATTTTTTTGACGTGTTAATTAATATATTTTATGATGTTGTTTACTCAATTAATACGTTTCAACTCAAATATCAACCTAAAATATTATTTAACAAGTTTAAAAAAATTAATTAAAAAATTATATACACTCATTTTTAAAATATGAAAAGCAAAATATATTAAAATTTGAGAAAGAAATAAATTATAATTTTACATGTTGTTGAGAGACTAAACACATAAAACTTAGTTGACTCTAGTCTTTTATAGATCTTTGCAAAATATGAACAATGGAAGAGAAATAATATTCAAACATTTTCTTTTTCAATTTGTTTTCAAGATATAATATTTTCAAACAATGTTATTTTCTATAGACATAGTTTTTATACAAGTAATTAATTGTTACATAATTTACCTGTGAGGTGATTTTTTTAAATAATGTTATTTAATTTGAAGTGATGTCATAAATAACTTTTTTCAAATTATTGTAAATGGTATTAATTGAGGCGAATGTGGCATATGGTTGAATTGCATGGATGACATGAGTGAGATAGTGACCATGGCATAGAGTGAGGAGATGATGACAACCATAGGAATATCTGAAATTTTATGATTTTGCATGTAAAATATATTTATCTACATTTTTCATTATTGTGGAAGTAACAATTTCTCACTCCTCCAACAATGAATGGTGTTGGAGCTGCCAATTATTTGAGAAATGAACACCACAACCTCAAAAATGGTATTTTGGTACTTCATTTTATTACTATTCTTAAAAGAGTTAAGAGGGTATCTCTTCCTACGTTCTTTTAGTGTATTTCCGACATATCTTGTGTTTGCTGAGTAATGGGGCCCTTGCTTTCACTTTATCTTTATTGGGTGGTCTTTCTGAAAAAACAAAATTAATTAATAATTTATTTTTAATATTTTTTTTTTGATTCTTATATTTTTTTATTTATTTTATTTAATTTAATTTTTGTTAATTTAATATTAACACGGTTTAGAAAGTGACAACCAGTATTTCTAATAAAGTTATTAATTTGATTTCTATGTTTTTAATTAAGTTTTATGTTTAATTATATTTTGAATTCTTTGTAAATTTGGAAATTTTAAATTGAGTTCATAATAAATTTTCGTGGTTTATTCACTCCTTCAAATTTTACAACTTTTCAATTAAGTCTATAAAGTTAGATGTGATCGGTAACATTGTGATGTGACAATTATCTTGCATTACTACTCTCTATAAATATTGGCACATAATATTTTATTACAAGAGAAATATTTTGTTATGAGAGAAGATGGCGATAAGATCTTTCTTAAATATTAACTGTAATTAAGGAAAATTATTTTTAAATTAATTAAAATTATTAATATAAAATTTAAAATTTAAAAATATAAAATATGTAACTGTAAAATTAAAAAAATATAAAATAACAAAAATTATAAAATTATAAAAATATATAATTTCATAATTATGAAATTATAAAATATACAAATATAAAATTATATAATTCTATAATTATAAAACTAGTTACATAATTATAAAACTATGAATTGTGAAATTATGAAAATACAAAATTATGAAATTATGAATTATCAAAGTATCAAATTGTAAATTTTTTAGTTTTAAATTTTTTCTTATTTTTTAATTTTATATTTCAAAATTTTATAAATTTTAAAATAATAAAATAATAAAATGACATGTGGCGACAATTGACCAAAGTGACATGACAAAATAATAATCACCCCATCCACATAACATGCACATCACTTGTTAAAAAAAAATTAACAACAAGGATTCAATTGAAAAAAAAAAAATAGATTTATTGAATACTCAATAGACCACACAGATTTATTAGAAACTCAATTAAGAGTTCCAAATTTATCAGAGACTTAAAACATACTTAAGCTTAAGTTTTATTATCCGACCTTAAAGTTAGTTAGATCTTTATAAGTAATTAATGTTATAAAATGAGATGTTACACAGGTTAAATGTCAATTTATAAAGTTAGGTTAGGAGTGTAATTTTATTTTTTATAGAGTTAGGTTAGTGTGTAATCGTTTTTTACTTCTTAATTTTGATAGTTATTATTTTAAGTTACTAAGATATTTTTATTCTTGATTGAATACATCTCGACCTAAATAGTACATTATCCTCCAAAGTTCAAAGGTAGGTTATGAAAAAAGAATTTAGGAATGGTACTCAAAGAAAATGTTCAAAGTATAATTTTTCTTAGTCAAAAGTGATTGTACTTTAAATAATGATGTGAGTTGTTTAGTCATAAATGATTGTATTCCAAATAATAATTTGGATTGTTTAGCCATCTCTTATCTCATATGTCCCATCTAGCCTCACATCTTACATCTAATCTTCATATTACACTTTGTTAAGGTACTCATGATACATACCTCTAGTCAAGGGGCCAACAACAAGAGCAATGACCAAGAGGATACAAGAAGACAAAGTTTCCTCTAAGCTTAGTAGTCCCAAGTTGATGTTCAGACAAGCTAAGGAGGATATGAAGTCCTAATTTAGGTCTCTTCATTAACACAAAATAGAAATTTTATGTCTGCGATTTTATGTCTGACCCACTAGAATCAGATATAAAAAATGACCGGTGACAAACTTGTAAATAAGTTATCAATTGTTTACGTTTGGTGTCCTAGGGTCAGATGTAAATCTCGTTTTTTATGTTTGATTGCACACGCCGCCCGCAAATTTATGTCTAACGCAGTAAAGTCAGACGTAAATTTATGTATGATTTGTCCCATCAGACAAAATTTTTGTATGATTTGTCCCATCAGACGTAAACTTACGTATGACTATAGCGCGTCAAACGTATATTTACGTTTGATTTATCCCATCACACATAAATTTACGGTTGATTTGTCCCAACCAGACCTAAATTTACATCTGACTATAGCATGTCAGATATAAATGTTAAAACATTAATCCCTAATCTTCTTCCCCGCAACGTCGCGACTATGCGAGAAAGCAAATTTGTGGTTTTGCCACTACACCACTATTTTATCGCATGATTGATTGTTGAGAGGTTTTTTTCTCTTTTGATTTTGTTTTGGTACACCTCCATTTATGTTGAAACCCCCAATTTTTCGCAGACACAGTGGTGCCGATTTGGTGGAAGTGCAACAGCGAAGGATTATGGTTGGCAACGTCACAGAGGATGTTTACTCTTGGTGCGGTGCCTCTCGTGTGCTTTTTCAATGGCTGTTTGGAGATGGATATGTGGTGTGGTTGGCATCTTCATTTTCGGCAAGATGGAGTGTTGTAGGAAGTGGATCGACTTCAGCAAGTGCTCGTTGTGGCTGCTGGTTGATCTGCACGATGAAGGGTGATCTGTTAATGTGGAGGTGGTGGTGCTCCGACGATTGCGTCGTGGTTGCGTGGTGACTACGTGGAGGACCTGTGATGGTTGGTGCAGATCTGGCGTTACTACGTTACGACTATTTTTACTACGTCTGACCTAAACCAGACTAGAAAAGCAAAAAGCGTCGGACATAAAAGACCTTTTTTGTGTTAGTGCTTGTTTGTAAATATTAGAATAGGTTTATTTTAGGTATTGTATTTGCGACCAAGTAGGGTTTTCTATAGGCCTTGTATTTGGATCTTGTTGGGTGTTTGGGCCTAGTAGTGTAGTTTTGGGCTTATAGGAGACGCATGAATTAGGATTTTACCCTAGGATGTGTGTTAGCTTAGAGAGAAAGCTAGGATTTTGGCTCTCCATATGTGTCCCAAGGTGTGAAAGTATGACCTTGCCACATGACAAGTCACACTAGAAGCATGCTTTCCTTTGGCTCCAAATTTCAAATTCCAGAGTTTGAATTTCCCTCTCATTTTGGATTGTGACCTAAATAGGGGTCTGTAAATTATCTAGCAAGTGCACTAGGTCAATTATATCACAACAAGGTTGTATCTACAGGGATTTTGTATGATAAAATATTAATCTATAATCTACTTCAAGTTGTGCAATGGAACAATAACAAGGATTGATTTTTGTAGTTTTGAAAACACATTTGAATTAAAGATAGATAAATGATGTTGATTAGGTGTTAGGATTGAATTTGGCTTCTTCCACTCAATTCTTCATTATCAATAGATTATGTTCTTTATCTTAGTGTTCTTGGAAATACTCTTAATTGTAATTTTAACCTCATGTTTATAGCATTAGAACTTAAAGGTGTGAGACGCAGGATGTCCCCATCTAGGTGGAGGAACCCTTGCATTCAGAACAAGACTCTTTAAATCAACTAAAGTTGCAATTCTTGTCTGGTATATGCCAAGCACTAAGAGATTTGATTAGATCTAAACACTAGACCAGTTGTCGTTGTTATCTAATGTTGCTGAAGTATGATGAGTGATCTAGTCATCACATCAATAAAAGCAAATCAAATAACCAACATGTAAAACAATAACATAATATATTAAACCAAGTGCAATACAAAGAGTTTATAAGTTACATCCAATCCCAACAAAGGAAGAAGTTGGTTGCTCATTATGATGTATACAACAAGAACATGGAGTAACTTTCCTCCTTCCACAACTTACGAAAGATATACAATATAAACCTAAGTTAACTATGGAGTTTCTTTCTCTAGATTGATTTACAAAATCATCATGAAAATAACAAAGACATGCTCTATATTTACAGAATTCTGAGTGTTGTTCTAGCTCCAATCCAAGTAGGTAAGTCATGAAGGTTTCTTTAATGGGTGGGTTTTCTTCCAAGCTTGGTAGGTCATCTTGGTGATCATCCATGAAGCTTTCCCTCTTGTCGGGGTTTTCTTTTGATGCTCAGCTGGCATTCTGGAGCTCAAGGTTTCCTTGTAGTGAAGGTTTCCTAAAATGTGGCTCAACGCTAATATTGTTGCTCAGCCGCAGACTCATATTTTGAATTTTCTCATTTCATCTCTTCTATTTGAGCTGCAACTTGGGGCTTAGCACCAACTTCTTAATTTCCAAAAACAACATAATTATGTCAAGTTTCACTTTTCATAACTTTTATATGATTGTTACCTTTATTGTCTTGAGTTTCCATCCATTGTTTTTTTTTTGAATTGATGGTTCTACTCCTTGTTCATCTTTAAGCCATTCGTTTATTATGTTTAGGCTTCTATATTTGAAAATTGTGTGTACTTTTGTGTTTAATTGAGTCTTCTTTCATTTTTGTTCGGTTCAATCATTTTATTCTTTAGTAATTTTCATTTTGAGATCCATACATGTTGTCTACAATTATGTTTAGTCCTTCTCATGTCATTATCTCTAGTAGTTCTTTAGCAAGTTCTTAGAGTTAGGTTTCTCTTATGTTTTATTAAGTTTCATATTCTCTATTTTGATTTCATTAGGTTTTTTCATGTTGAGTAACTTCTTGTTTTCTTGTTTTTGTTGCAAGCAATTTCATATGTTGAATTGGTAGAAGTAGTGGTTTAGTTTTGCTACTATACAAAAAAGTTTCAAAAGAAAAAAAGAAAAGTAGAAAAGAGTTTATCAATAAAGCAAAAAAAAAAATGAATATATATATATATATATATATATATATATGTGTGTGTGTGTGTGTGTGTGTGTGTTTGTGTGTATGTGTGTTTGTGTGTGTGTGTGTATGTATGTGTGTGTGTGTGCGCTCTAGGACCACCACTACTACTTGATTTGGTGTTGTTTCACTTGCTTTGAGTTTTCGAGCATTAATTTTGGCAAATTTAACACATGGTTATCACGACTTTAAGTTATTTGAGTGACCTTGTGCACCATTAGCATTCGACCTTTGAAGAAAAGAAGCAAACATCCAATTCTAGTTTGGTTTTGGGTTTTTGAAATCAAATTTAGTGTCATTCCTTAGGTGTTTCTTATTTGTGTGCTTTGTTGACATGACAAGCCAACGTGGTGTGGTTCTTGAAGATTTGATGAAGATTGAATGAAGCTCTTTTGAACTATCTTGAAGCCATTACCATTGGTATGAAGCCTACATTGATGAAGGAAAGGAGATTTGATGATACTCATGTTGATCAAGGCTTGAACGTGTGCTCTCCACATAGTTACATCATTAAGAAAGTGTATTTGATGTTTGTAATTCATATTGTAGACCTTGTAGCATTAATTAGATGTATTTGGTCTTAGGTGTGTCTTTTAATCTGTTGAATGGTTTTTTAACAGGTTAAAAGGTTGACTGCAGTAGTCTTAAACTGCAAAAAATTCAATCAGTTGATTTAGTTTTTAATCGACTGATTTCACTCAAGTCAAGTGAAATCAACCGATTGATTTGAAAATCAACTTGTTGAATTTTGTAATAGTTTGACTATAAAAGATGTGATTTTCGAAAGAGAGGTATGTTGATCATTTTAAAGCCTGAATTTATTCTGGAAATGTGTGGAAACTCTCTCCTTTGTGATCATACAATTTTGCAGCAGTTGAAGATTGATCTTGGATCAATTCTTAAAGCTTTTGGCTTGGTTTGAAGCTTGGAGAAAGTGGTTTGTGGTAGGCTGGGTTGTGCTACCACTGAGGTTTGATCTTTCTCAAGCTTTGTGTGTGTGCCTGGTGGTTTTCCAGGTCTGCAAGAGGGTTCTTGCTATTCTGGTGTGATTCTTGTGTGATTCAAGAGTCTTTTGTGGTGTAAGGGTGGATACTTTGTAAATCTTTTGAAATAGTGCAAAGTCAAGCTTAGGTTGCCTTGACATACTGGATGTAGCTCAGGTTTGAGTGAACCAGTATAAAAATCTCGTGGTCTCCCCTCTTCTCTAACCTTTCTCTCTTGCATTTTCATTTTAAAGTTTCAAGAACTTGTGTTTTAATCATCTTTTTCATGTTCTTGCATGTTTTCATGATATCTGCAGTATTGAGCATGTTTGTATAATCATTTAGAACTGGTCTTGATCATTCTCGTGCATTGTTTTCCTGTTTCAATCGATTGATTATACCAGAACAAAATTTGTTTAATAAAATCAATCTGTTAACTCTGTTTTTGATTGACTAAAAGTATATTGTCCAACACCTTTTGCATCCTAACTTGGTGATCTAATTGATTCAATTAAAGGTGGTTTTTAGCTTGCAAAGATAACTTAAATTTTTAACTAGCCAATTCAACCCCCCTTCTTGGCATTTCAACCATTTCAAAACTAACAATTGGTATCAGAGCTAGGTACTTGAAATTTGATCAAGTAAGGTCCTAAATCTGTTTTGAAGTACTTGAAATGGCTGAAAACTAGTTACCCTTTGCTGAAGGTGCCTCAATTCTTAGACCCCGTATGCTTAGTGGCATTAATTACCAATTTTGGAAAATTAAGATGAAAATCTTTATTGAATCAATAGATGAAAGGATATGGGATGCAATCATAAATGGACCATATACTCCTAAGCATACTGTTGAAAATGTGCATGTTGATAAGCATGGACTCAATGGACTGAGGAAGAAAGGAGGAAAGCCCAATATGATAGCAATACAAAGAATATCCTCACTTCATCTCTCAACATGGATGAGTTTTTTTTTGTGTTTCACAATGCAAGAGTGCCAAGGAAATGCGGGAGGTTCTTGAAGTGACTCATGAAGGAGCCAATGATGTTAAAAGAGCAAGGAAGCATGCCTTGATTCAAGAGTATGAGCTATTCAAGATGAAACAAGGAGAATTTATAGCGGATGTGTAAAAGAGGTTCACTCACATAGTCAACCATCTCATGGGTTTGGGTAAGGAATTTGACAAAGAAGAGTTAAACATCAAGATGCTGAAATGTCTTGATAGATCTTGGCAACCAAAGGTCACAGCTATCTTAGAATCAAGAGATCTATCCACTTTGACTATAACTACATTGTTTGGCAAGCTTAGGGAGCATGAGATTGAGATGCAAAGGCTTAATGAGCTTGAGTCAAGTGAAAAAAAGGTAAGAAACATAGCCTTGAAGATTAACACCAAGAAGAATGAGGAACACGAGGATGAGGTGGCTGAATCAATTGAAAGTGAGAACTTGAATCTCCTTGTTAAGAGGTTTGGTAAGTATCTCAAAAGGAAAGGTATCAAAGGTAATCCTAAGAGGTATACTAACAAACACAATGAATCAAACTGTTCTAATTTTACATGTCATAACTGTGGAAAACAAGGACATATCAAAATTGAATGTCCAAATGATAACAAAGAAAAGGAGAAGAGTGTTGATAGGAAAAAGGAGAAGAAACCAAAGGAGAAACGTACATACATTGCATGGGAGGACAATGATGATTCAATAACAAGTAGCTCCTCACAAGATGAGAGTAAAAAAGCCAACTTGTGCCTCATGGCTGGTTATGAGTCATCCTCCTCAAGCCAAGTAAGTTCTCTAGATATAAATGACTATAATCAATTGTTTCATGATTTTGAAGAGTTGCATAATGAAGCAAACAAGATTTCTGCATTAAACAATCAATTGAAAGGCTTAAACAACTGACTGGAAAATAGAGTTAGTCAACCGGAAAAAGAAACAACTGATTTAAAAACTGATTTTGAATATTTAGAAATGATTTATAGTAATTCAACCGACTATTTTAGAAATCAACAGGTTGAAAATGTAACATCCATCATGATATTACAGATTTTTAAATAAAATAAAGGAAATAAATAAATACGCTGCATTTAATAATACCTCATTTTCCCAAAACGCGGGAAAATTTAAACTTTATTAAATAATTAAAAAGTACTCAAATCCATAAATCACAAAACCAAAATGTTATAATAACACCCATAAGGGTTTACAACTTATTTCAAAACAAGTAAAAAAATAAAACATAAGGTTTCCCGAGCTATCCCCTCTCCGAGCTAAGCTTCACCAGAACCACCTGCATGAACATCATCTGCTCACGTGTACCGCGAACACGATCATCACCAAATACAAGCATATAGGGTGAGCTTAACAGATAAAGCACATAAAATTATATACACATATACAACATATCCATATAAACCACACAATCATTCTAAAGGGCTTCCATTCTTTAATTCATACCACCTGGCCACAACCAGGTTATTCGTGTTCTACATCTTCTAGTGATCACTTCAAGATGACTTGCTGCCATACCTATCGGCCACAACCGATAGAACATGTGCGGGAAACCATGTTACGGATCATACACTGTAACGCCAAGTGGAGTTCCCAAATACGAATCTAGTTCGCAACGTCCCAAGACTACCCAAACTCGTCAGTTAGCAACTGAGGAGGGCAATCTATCTGGACCCATCCATACTGGCCACACCAGCACACTCACACCGACAACACTCGCCAACCCGAGCCACAACTCAAGAGTTCCTCATGTTCATCTGCCATCCCGAACCACAACTCAAGAGATGTTATTCCGAGCCACAACTCAAGGAATATCACGTGCTTTAACCCCTATCCTGAGCAACAACTCAAGGAACCCAACAACTTCACCTTCGAAGCATCACGAGAAGCCTTGTAGATCACATATACATGTTCAACAAACCAATATTGCAGCAATAAAATTGCCTGGCGGGGGACACGTGCCGCTAGGCGCTGCCAGCTTCCAGACCGCTTGGCGGGGGATGCGTACCGCCAGGCGCCAAGCGCCTCAAAACCACCAACAATTGAAGACACCGCCTGGCGGAACAGTCCACACTGCCAAGCGCATCCACGCTAAGACCCCACTGATTCTGCCGCAACCGCCTGGCGTAACCACGTTCACCACCAGGTGGAACTCGCACCAGACTTCATGGACAATGTTGCTATCATCTGGCGGTCTAAAAGCCACTGCCTGGCGCTGTATTAGTACAAACACTGTACTGGTTTCTTTGCTAACCTGCATAGATTTAGTTCCTCAACCCGACATCCAAACTCACACGACTTTAACCAAAACCATCATTGTGCTTAGCAGTCACACAGACCCGCTGTCTCTGCGTTGGCACCTGGCGGCAAGCCCCGTGCCGCCAGGCGGTGCGTGTGATTCAGGCCAATTTCCCAGAATTTTCGCACCTGCGAGGAACCCCTCACACCTTTCCAATGTTTTTCTTTGCATATCTTAGTCGGTTCTCTCCCAAGACACGATAACAATGTCGCCATTAATCACCTCGACCAATTCCAGCAACAATTTTAGTGTAATTAACAACTAATACCCCCAGTTCTACAAAATCCCCAATTCTACCAATCATAAAAACCTCCCTTTATTGTTTCATTCACTCACACGCCCCATGGTGTGAAATCAATAGCTATTTAACAATCAAATACCCTTAAACGATTAAACTTAGCTTTTCTTCCGATTAAAACAATCCAGATCACAGAAAACTTTACATTTGACCTAGTTTGCTCGCGTCGCCTGGCGGGACGCTCTCTACCGCCAGGCACTTCATACAAACCCAGAAAAATTGGCTGAATTGCTATGTGTCGCCTGGCGGCTGAAATTGTGTCGTCAGGTGGTTCCTTCTCCAGGAACCTAGAAACACCAAAACATCCAGAAACATAGAAATTCAAGCAGAACAGATATCATTCATAATATTCACAATGTATAGCATGCGATTCAGGCTTAAAATGGACTAGAACGTATAAAAATTGCCCTAACCTGGTCTCATTTGCTTAATTTGAAGGTGAGATGGTTCTTCTTGGCCAAAAAAATGTCTTCCCTTAGTGCTCCTGCAATCCAGCTCCAAATAGACTCTTAATGCTCTCAACACACTCTCAAATTCGCTCTCCTCTCACTATGTAACAATGCCAACCTTGCAAACCTTTCTTCTAACCTAAAATTGGCCTTTTAAGGGAGCCTTGATGCTAGGTTAATTACCAAAACGCAAATTTGGTTTAATGATGTTTGTAAATACCATTCAAGGACCATTATGGTTGATTCTCCAGCCTCCCTTGGCTGCCATTCAGCTAGGGTTTTTCCCTTGCCCTTTCACCTTCATGCCAAAGGAATTTTGGCAAAAAGAAAGTTTAGTTTAGGTTCATCAAGGTTCAAACCCATACCATGCCAATGTCAAATCAATGCATAACCATCTAACCAATTCATGTTTCGTGATGATTAATATAATTCTATGATTATATTATCACTTAAAATGGTCGAGCTTATTGTTAAAAATAATAATAATTTAACTAACACACAATAGGCACACATAAGACTTGAACCCAAGTCCTCACACACAATCAAGTACTCTCAACCATTTGAGCTAGTACTTTTTCATGTCATACAAGTTAGAAATAAATGCCATAAAGGCTCCCACTACCCGCATTTATTAATTAATTATTTATTTAATTATTTAAATTTCTCGGGTCTTACAAAAAACCTTGTGAAAATTGCACAGTTTTAAAAAATCAAGTGAAATACCTTATAAAGACCTGTGCAACGTTCACAAGAGGGGAAGCAAACTTAGAGGTTGTTCTTGGTTCTCAAAACTGTGTGTTTGGCAAAGCTGGACTTGGTTACAATCCTTCTTTTGAAAAGAAAACCAAGAAGTTCTCTACTTTCTTTTCAAAAAGTATGCCAAGTGACATGCCATTCATTTCATGCAACTACTGTATACAAAGAGGTTATGTTATTAAGAACTGTCATGCTAGAAAATATGATGTTCCTAAAGGGATTATGAAATGGATCCCAAAAGGATCTAGAAAGGCATAACCATGATGGACCCAACCTATCATAGGGTACCAAGTAATCCAAATCTGTTTTGCAGGTCATAAAAGGTGATAAGAAAGATTTTTGGTACCTTGATAATGGTTGTTCGAGACATATAACAGGAGATAAGACCAAATTTTCAAAGTTAGAGTTGAAGGAGGAAGGGTTTGTAACCTATGGAGACAACAACAAAGGAAAAATCCTTGGAAATGGAGTCATAGGCAATGAATCCTGTTTCAACATCAAGAATGTGCTGCTAGTAGAAGGACTCAAACACAATTTGATAAGTATAAGTCAACTATGTGATAAAGGCTTTAAAGTCATGTTTGAACCAAATAGTTGTTTGATATTTGATGCATGTGGAAGTATTGTATAAGCAAAAGAGTCAATAACATATACCTACTTGATCTACATCATGCATCATTTAGCATCCATTGTTTGCTTATAAAAGAGTATGACACTTGGTTATGGCATAGAAAACTTTGTCACATACACATGCAACATTTCAATTGACTGAATAGAAAACAGTTGGTTGAAGGACTACCAAAACTCAAGTTTGAGAATGATAGAGTGTGTGAAGCTTGTCAAAAAGGAAAACAGACCAAGGTTTCTTTTAAATCCAAAAATGTTGTTTCAACTGAAAGACCTTTAGAGATGCTTCACATGGATCTATTTGGTCCATCTCGAACCATGATCCTTGGTGGCAATCTTTATGCATTAGTCATTGTTGATGATTTCTCTAGGTACACATGGACTTTGTTCTTAGCTGCCAAAAATGACACTTTTCATGCCTTTAAAAGACTTGCCAAGATGCTTGAAAATGAAAAGAGTTCCAAGATAGTGTCTATTCGAAGTGACCATGGTGGGGAATTCCAAAATGAAAAGTTTGAACACTTTTGTGAAAAGCATGGCATTAACCATAATTTTTCTGCACCAAGAACCCCATAACAAAATGGTGTTGTTGAAAGAAAAAATAGGTCACTTGAGGAACTAGCTAGAACTATGTTGAATGAAAACTCACTACCTAAGTATTTTTGGGCTGATGCAGTCAACACTGCTTGCTATGTTTTAAATAGAGTGTTGATTAGGCCAATTTTGAAGAAAACCTCCTATGAGTTTTTCAAAGGGAGGAGTCCTGTTTTAAGTCACCTAAAAGTATTTGGATGTAATCTTAAATAATGGCAAAGAAAGTCTTGGCAAATTTAATGCAAAAGCGGATGAAGGTGTTTTTCTAGGCTATGCTACACAAAGTCATGCATATAAAGTCTATAATAAGAGATTGATGACTGTTGAAGAGTCTATGCATGTTGTATTTGATGAAACTAACCCAAACTGCAAGATCAAGTGTCAAAGAATGTAGAGGAGGAAGATCTACTACAGGAGCAAATTTCTGCTGCAGAAAAGTCCACTGCTGCATGAAATCAGTTGGCTGAAAAGGAAAAACAATCGACTGAAAAAGCTGCAGACAGCAAATTGCCCAAGGATTGGATCCAGCCTAGAGGTTTATCAAAGGACAACATCATAGGTGATATCAAACAGGGAGTATCTGCTAGACGTAGGATTGTATTTTGTGAACATGTTGCATTTGTATCTCAAATTGAACCTAAGAATGTGAATGATGCTTTGAATGATAGTAATTGGATTGTGGCTATGCAAGATGAACTCAATCAATTCAC